>ULOS01024248.1_pt1 | contig 21156 bp, 18 predicted proteins | sample 1952701 | NCBI WGS metagenome assembly ULOS01 (sample SAMEA4835607, study PRJEB28245) | human gut metagenome | biome: gut microbiome; material: fecal sample | place: Denmark | collected 2008 | reverse complement strand
AGTATTACCGCCAGTGGAAGGTGAGAGTGGAAAGGAAAAACCACAAAAACAGCCTAAAATCAATTTCCACTATAACCTGTGGGAAACAGAAAAGGGCGGTGCAAAGACCAGATACCAGTGGAACATTGACGCAATCCGTACACTAAAGCAGATTGAAGCAGAAAACAGACTTGCAACACAGGAGGAGCAGGCTGTTTTATCAAAGTTTGTCGGCTGGGGTGGTTTGTCACAGGCATTTGATGAGAATAATGCAGCGTGGAGCAAAGAGTATGCAGAGCTGAAAGAGCTTCTTTCTGATGAGGAATACAGTGCGGCAAGAGCAACTGTAAATAATGCCTTTTATACTTCACCTGAGATTGCAACGTGTATTAACTCCGCACTTGTGCAGTTTGGGTTTAAAGGCGGAAATGTCTTGGAGCCTTCTATGGGTATCGGCAATTTCTTCGGAAGTATGCCAGCACCAATGCAGCAAAGTAAGCTGTACGGAGTGGAGCTGGACAGCATATCGGGAAGGATTGCAAAACAGCTTTACCAGAATGCCAATATCAGCATTACGGGATTTGAAAACACCACATATCCGGATAACTTCTTTGATGTTGTTGTGGGAAATGTGCCGTTTGGAGATTATAAGATATTTGATCCAAAGTACAATAAGTACAACTTCCGTATTCACGATTATTTTCTTGCAAAGGCACTCGATCAGGTAAGACCGGGCGGTATGGTTGCGGTGATTACCACAAAGGGAACACTGGATAAGAGCAATCCGACTATCCGAAAGTATCTGGCTGAGAGGGCAGAGCTTGTGGGAGCAATCCGACTTACGAATACTGCATTTAAGGATAATGCAGGAACAGAAGTGACAGCGGATATCCTGTTTTTACAGAAAAGGGAGCGAAAAATTGATATAGAGCCGGACTGGGTACATCTTGGTGTCACAGACGATGGCATAGCAGTCAATTCCTACTTTGCAGAGCACCCGGAAATGATGCTCGGCACAATGCAGTATGATACAAGAATGTTCGGGCAGGACAGCAGATATACCGTCTGCGTGAATGATGATGAGAACTTTAATCTGTATGAAGCACTCAATAAGGCAATCGGTAACATCAAAGCACAGATGACAGATTTTGAAAGACTGGCAGACAATGAGGAGCAGACAGAGGAAGTCATTCCCGCTGATCCGGATGTCAGAAATTATACTTACACATTCTTTGAAGGAAAGCTCTATTACAGGGAAAATTCCGAGATGGTAAGAAAAGAAGTATCACAGACTGCCGAGGAGAGAATCAGAAGTCTTGACGAAATCAGACAGATAACAAGAGAGTTGATTGATATCCAGATGGAGGGCTGTAGTGATGAGGAGCTTGCAGATAAACAGCAGCTTTTGAATGTAAAATATGATAAATTCGTTGGAAAGTATGGAGCAATCACTTCCAAAGCAAACCGTACAGCGTTCAGGGATGACAGCGATTATCCGCTTCTTTGCAGTCTTGAAGAAGTAAATGAGGACGGGGAGGTGAAGAAGGCTGATATGTTTTATAAGCAGACGATTAAGGCAAAGTCCGTGGTTGACAGGGTAGAAACTGCGGTAGAGGCTCTTAATGTATCGGTCAATGAGTTTGGATATGTAAATATCCCTTATATACTCTCCATTTATGAAGCAGACAGGGATACTCTCATAAAGGAACTCGATGGAATTATTTTCCTTAATCCTGACCGTTACAATGAAAATAACCCGGACGCAGGCTGGGAGACAGCAGACGAATATCTGTCGGGTAATGTAAGGGATAAGCTGCGTGTTGCAAAGGCAATGGCGGCGGATACCGACAATCCGCAGGCAGAAAGATTTGCCGCCAATGCCGCAGCCTTAGAGGAAGTTCAGCCGGAATGGATTGAAGCCTCGGATATTGATGTAAAAATTGGAACAACTTGGATTGAGCCGCTTGATTATGAGCAGTTTATCTATGAGCTGCTTAATACACCAAAGAGGGCAAGGGCAATCAGAACGGAGTATTATAATTCCGGTATTCAGGTACACTTGAATAAAATGAGTATGGAATGGTTCATTGAAAATAAAAGTATGGATAAACATTCCGTGGCGGCAACGAAAACCTATGGTACAAGCAGAATGGATGCTTATTCTATTTTTGAGGAAACCCTGAACTTAAAAACGGTCACTATCAGGGACAGAATTGATGACGGTGATGGCAAGTACCATTATGAAGTCAATAAGAATGAGACAATGCTTGCAAGGGAAAAGCAGAATATGATTAAGGAGAAGTTCAAGGAATGGCTGTTTGCAGAACCGGAACGCAGACAGAAGTATGTGGAATATTATAATGAAACCTTCAATAATATCCGCCTGCGTGAGTATGACGGAAGCCACTTGCAGTTTCCGGGAATGAACCCTGAAATTGAATTAAAGCCGCACCAGAAAAATGCGGTGGCACGAATCCTTATGGGAGGAAATACCCTGCTTGCACACTGTGTCGGTGCCGGAAAGTCCTTTGAAATGATGGCTGCGTGTATGGAACAGAAAAGGCTTGGTCTTGCCAATAAGACAATTATGGTAGTGCCAAAGCCGCTTATCGGACAGACAGCAAGTGAATTTTTAAGGCTTTATCCGTCTGCAAATATCTTGGTTGCAACGGAGCGTGATTTTGAAAAGAGCCGCAGAAAGCAGTTTGTATCAAGGATTGCGACAGGTGATTATGACTGTATTATTATGTCACACTCGCAATTTGAGAAAATCCCAATCTCGCCGGAGAGAAAGGAGAGAATGCTAAATGAGCAGATAGAAGAAATCACTTATGCGATTGATGAAATGAAGGAGAAAAACGGGGAACGCTGGACAGTAAAGCAGATGGAAAGCCAGAAGAAAAAGCTGGAGGAACAGCTTAAATCACTGACCGATGAGAGCAGAAAAGATGACCTCATTACCTTTGAGGAGCTGGGAGTTGACTCTATTATGGTAGACGAAGCACACAATTTTAAGAACCTTGCCATTTTTTCAAAGATGAATAATGTGTCAGGAATCAGCAGTTCGGGGGCTAAAAAGTCAACGGATATGCAGCTTAAATGCCAGTATTTATCAGAGATAAATGATGGCAGGGGCATTGTATTTGCTACCGGAACACCGATAAGCAACACGATGTGTGAGATGTATGTTATGCAGCTTTATTTGCAGAAGTCGGCACTTGAGGAAATGGGAATTCATCATTTCGACTCGTGGGCGGCTAACTTCGGAGAAGTAACAACAGCACTGGAGCTTACAGTTGAGGGCAGTGGTTTCCGTTTCAAGAGCAGATTTAATAAATTTACCAATCTGCCGGAGCTTATGAATATCTTTAGAGAGGTAGCAGATGTGCAGACAGCGGATATGCTTGACCTTGATGTGCCAGCACTTCGTGGCGGCAAGCCTATCATCGTGGAGTCGGAGCCGGACTGGTATGTGAAGCAGGTAATGGAAGATTTTGTGGTAAGGGCAGAAAGGATAAGAGGCGGAGGTGTTGATCCAAGCGTTGACAACTTCTTAAAGATTACACACGAAGCAAGACTTCTTGGAACAGACGCAAGACTGATTGATAAGGACGCACCGAACAATCCGGACGGGAAGCTCAATAAGGTAGCGGAAAATGTCTGGAAAGAATATGTAAAAGGAAATGCTGATGGTCATATAGGCTGTCAGCTTATCTTTTCGGATATCGGAACACCGGGACCGGATAAGGACTTTACGATTTATGATTATCTGAAGGAGTCACTTATCAAGTATGGTATTCCTGCGGAGGAGATAGCATTTATCCACGATGCAAAAACAGATGCACAGAGGGACGCACTTTTTAAGGAAATGAGGACAGGTAAGAAAAAAGTCCTTATCGGTTCGACAGACAAGTGCGGAACCGGAGTTAATGTACAGACACACCTTGTTGCAATGCACCACGTCGATTGTCCGTGGAAGCCTTCTTCCATTGAACAGAGAGAGGGCAGAGGTATCCGACAGGGAAATGAAAACGATGAGGTGGCAATCTATAGATATGTTACAAAAGGAACCTTTGATGCGTACAACTGGTCGCTTGTGGAGAATAAGCAGCGTTTCATCAGTCAGGTTATGACAAGCAAGGCAGTGAGCCGAAGCTGTGAGGACATTGATGAGGCAACCCTTTCCTACGCCGAAATTAAGGCGGTTGCTACAGGCAACCCTTTAATCAAGGAAAAGATGGAGGTTGACAATGATGTCCAGAGATTAAAGCTCTTAAAGGCGTCTTATGATAATCAGAGGTATGGATTGCAGGATAACTTTATGATCAAGTATCCGAAACTTATCAAAACTGCGACAGAGAAACTTGCCAATGTCAGGGAAGATATAAAGGCAAGGGATAAGGAGCTGATTGATAATCCGGACTTTACCATTACCATAGGAAATGCAACTTATACAGAAAGAGTTGATGGTGGAACCACAATGCTTGAGGCAATCAGCAAATGCAAGACAGGCGAAACCACTTCAATCGGTAAGTTTCACGGCTTTGAGCTTCTGGTAGAAAAGAACTTCCTCAGTATCAACTATATGGTGCTTCGTGGAAAGACGGAATACAAGGCAGAGCTTTCCACAAGTCCGGTGGGAAGTATGGTAAAGCTGGAGAATCTGTTCAATGGACTTCACGAAAATGTAGATTTTCTGGAAAAGAAGATTGAACAGTACCAGAATGACCTTGAGGCTTCAAAGGCAGAGTATGATAAGCCGTTTGCACACAGTGCGGAACTGGAAGAAAAACTTGCAAGGCAGTGTGAATTAAATGCCCAGCTTGACCTTGAGAACGCAAAGGCTATGGACGCAGATCTTGGCGGACCGGACGAAGAAAAGTCTGAGGACAGAATAGAAAATGCGGGCATTGTTGCAGAGGATAAGGGAATTTATATGACAGACAGAGACAGGAAAAGATAGGAGTGAAGTTCTATGAGCATAAGGAAAGTGGTCGCAGGACTACTGATTACAGCAGGGATTGCCATTATGGCAGTCCCTTTTTTCTGGCGTACAACCGGAGAGAGAAACACGAACCAGCTCATAAATGAATTTGAGCAGACATTGGAGGAGAAGCAGGATGAAAGGTCAGATGTTGAGAAAGAGCAAACCACCATTAGTAAAGAGGAGGAAGCCATTCTTAAAGAAGGCGGTGTCATCGGTATCATTGAGATACCGAGCATAGATATCAGATACCCGGTAATGGAAGGAACAGGAAGTGAAATCCTTAATGCAGGGATTGGTCATATACCGGAAACAGCGGGAATAGGAGAGGTTGGAAACTGTGTGCTGTGCGGTCATAACGGGAGCAGGTACGGCACATTTTTTACGCCATTAAACCGGATTGCCATAGGTGATGAAGTAAGCATTATGGATAAGAACGGGCAGACACATATCTATGAAGTGACAGGCACAGATGTGGTAAATCCTTATGACAACAGCATAAAGACGCAGGGTATGGAAAAAGAACTCACTCTTTTTACCTGTTATGAACAGGGAACAATGCGTTTTGTTGTCAGGTGCAGATATAAGGAGGCGGCAGATGAATAAGAGATACCGACTTGGGGAGATAGAAGAAGCAGTATCGGAAATGGAGGAGTTAATCGACACACCGGACGATATTGCAGAGATTGATGATGACTTTCAGATAGTCGTAAGCGGCTGGTCTGTCTATGTCGAAAGCCTGAACCTGACACTCAGACAGGGAGTTGCCTGTATTTGGGATACGGAGGCAGGATTATTTATGCCTGACTTTGATGTGACTATCGTGTATGAGGGGAACATCGAAACACAGGAATGGCTCTATTATGAGCAGGACGGAATGGCTGTCACACTCGGCAACTGGTTAAATGGCAGATTGTCTTGTGAACAGATAGAACAGCTTTGGTGTGAGCTTATCATACCGGAAAACAACAATTCAGAAGTATAAGAAAGAGAGGAACAGCGTATGAAGTATTCAATTAAAGTAAACGAAGTAAGAGCAAAAGATGGCAGCAACATCAAGGGTTTTGCAACCGTGGTATTTGGTGACTCATTCAAGATTACCAATATCGCAATCCTTGAGAATAAGGAAAAGGGAGAGCTTTTTGTATCAATGCCAAGATACCGTTCCAATGAGCGTGATGAGAGCAACAGCGTGATTTATAAGGATGTCTGCAATCCTATCACGGCAGAGTTTCGTGAGGAACTCTATACCAATATTCTTGAGGCTTATGCGAAAATCAGGGAGCCGGAGAAAGCAGAAACACAGACACAGGAAAAAACAAAAGAAATGCCGGAGTTTTCCGTGACGGTAACACCTTATGAAAGGGAAGGCAGTAATATCAAGGGACTTGCCCGCATTTATTTTGAAAACAGCTTCATTGTAAATAATGTAAATATCCTTCAGGGCAAAGAAAAAATCTTTGTATCAATGCCTTCTTATAAGACAAAGCAGGTGGACGAGAATGGCAAGCCAATCTATCAGGATGTCTGCTATCCGGTCACAAAGGATTTCAGGGAGAAGCTCTATAATGAGATTATTGCAGAGTATGAGAAAGCAAAGGATAAGAGCAATGAAAAGGCAAGGGAGAATGCCGAGAAGAATCATGGAAATCCGGATAAAGACAAGGATAAAGAGGCAACACCCTTTCGATAATTAGTACACCAAGGGGCGGCCAAGGCTGCCCCATTTACAGAATGGAGGAACGATATGGATATGGAGATAGGAAAAACACTTACCAATGAGGAGGTCATAAGAAAACTTCTTGAACTGCTGAAACAGAATACCATGAAAGAACAGGCAAACGGAGTTTATGAGCTTTGTGCTTATGTGGACAGTATGACCCATAAGGTGGAAGACATGACAGAGGAGATTGCAAGACTGTGCGAAGACATCCAGAAGATGAGGGATGATACCTTTACAAACAGATTTAAAAAGTCGTTATCGGAAGCTGCTGACCGTCTTGAGAAGCGTTGTGAAGAGATTAAGCAGCAGATATTTGAGGTAAAGGTAAGTATCAAGAATAAAGCTAGTGATATTATGGCTGATTTCAAGATGCGTGGGAAGGAGGCTCTGAACCGTGTGTCGGAATTTATCGGTTTGAAAGATAAGCTTGCAGGAATCTGTAACAAGGTAAAAGGGGGAATTGCTGATACTGACTGCACACTTTCAAAGATTGATGCATTTTGTAAGGGAATGCGTGAAGCTACTCAGAAGGTTGCAAATACCTTTAGAACCTTTGCTGATAAGGAAGAGGTGGACTACTCACAGAAGGAGCAGAAGTTTTCAAAGACAGAGCTTGCAAAAAAGCCTTGGAAGTGGCAGAAGAAGGTGTATGAGTCTATGGTGCTTCATCTGGATGCAGCTATTGATAAGGTGGAAGATTTATCGAGAGATGAAGAAATCAATCGAATGGAGAAAGAGCAGATAAATACTCTAGAACATGTGACAGATATTGATAAGTATATCCAGAAGGATATAGCACCGGTTGTATGTGTTGCAGAGCCTTCGGAGTATCAGTTTGGTTCAGAGGCATTTGAAGCAGCATATCCTAAGATGGATATGGTAGTGAAAGCTGATGAGAAGACTCCTGTGGTTCCGAAGAGCGGGAAAGCAAGGTAATTGCCTATGACGGATAAGGAGAAAAGGTGTTGATTGCAGAATTAGAAATGACACAACATCAGTGTATTTAAATTGATTCAGGATTTACTGGTGCCATTCAAGGAAAAAGAAGAAATCAGTTTCAGTTGCTTATAGCCAAGCTTCCTGATACTCATAGGGTAAAATGGTTTGCCAGGGCAGCTTTAAATACCGCGGAGCAGTCCATGCAGTCTGTTCTTTCCACAGCACGCTCCAGACTGAACTTCTTTTTGGGTTCCGAATTAGAACAGATACCATGCTTTGATACCACAATCGATACTGAGATATTTTGTAAGTAGAAGACAGAGGTATTTTTAGTTATGCTGGAAGATGATAATACCAAATACTTTATTATCTCTCTGATTTTGTAGCAGCTCTACAGAGAAATCCTTGTGGTAGCGGATGAGAACGGAGGGAAACTGGATAACCATGTAGTTTTCTATTGGGATGAGGTCGGAACCATACCAAGGATTGAAAGTGAGGAGATGATGTTTTCGTCATCCCATTCCAAAAGAGTAAGTATTGTACCCATGATACAGTCTTTTGCACAATTAAATACGAACTACGGAAAGAAAGGGGCAGAGTTTATCATTGATAACTGTCAAGATACCATCTTTGGAGGATTTGCATCTAACTCGGAATCCGCAGAGGTAATGTCCAAGATCCTTGGCAATAAGACGGTTATGTCCAGCTCCGTCAGCAGGAGGGGAAGAACGCTCCGAGCCAATCGCTCCAGATGGTACAAAGACCATTAATGACACTGGATGAGTTAAAGTTCCTGCCAAAAGGAAACTTTATTACATCTAAAACAGGCAGTTCTCCAATGAGAACTAAGCTGAAATTGTTCCTAAAGTGGGGTGTTTTTTTTGAGGAGCCATACGAGATTGAGGAAAAGTCAGCAGGAAAGGTAGCTTATGCAGACAAGCAAGAGATTGAAGAAGGGATTATCCGCAGATATATGTGCTGTGTGAATGAGGAGACGGAAAGTACGGAACAAGGAATAGCATCCAGAAGCGGAGGTATGCTGCAGTCCTGATGAATGAAACGGTAGCAAAGACTAGATAGGCACTCAGGACAGAGGATTAGGTGTTTGGTTGAATAAAAAATAAATATATGAAACAGAACTGCCACATAGGGCTGTGGATGTATATCTGGACTTAAAGGATAGTGCGAATAAGGAAGGCACCTTATATCTGGTACCATAGCAAGAGAACTGCATCTGTTTGTCAGCACCGTAAAACGTGCTATCAACGATTTGGAGGAGAATGGCTTTATACGCAAGCAACGCTAGCGTGATAATGGTAGCAGAAGCAGTCTGTTGTTTGAAATCATGAGGTAAGCACAAAAGGGATACTGCGTAGGTCGGGTGCGCTATGGTATGGTTCACCATGGCCTACAATGTCATTAAGTTAAAAAATTGTACCTTGAGAATTAAATAAAAATCTCAAAAAAGTGCTTGACAAGTGGTTAAAAAAATGTTGTGCAGCCTCTAAATATATACATTTTGGAGGTGCAGCATATGAAATTTTCACTATCTGTAAAAAAACTTGTTACTTAAACATATTGAGCAAATGGAGCAGCATAAGGAGGATTTTGTGAAAAGACCTTTTCGGGATTTTAGCCGAAATACAAAGCTTTCTTTTCAAAATACTATCATGTCCTTAATCTCCATGGAACGCAGTTCCATAACCAGTGAATTACAAAAGTTTTTTAATTTCTCTGTTGACACACCCACATCATCTGCTTTTGTTCAACAGCGGGATAAATTGTTGCCTGTTGCTTTTCAGCATCTTTTTTATGCATTTTCCAAGGAGTTTCCATCCGGCAATATAATGGATTTAATATATTTGCTGTAGATGGTTCCGATATTCTCATTCCGCTTGAAAAAGAAAACAAAGCCTATAGCTATTTCCACAGAAAGGTGCAGCAGAATTATCACCAGATTCATCTGAATGCTGTGTATAACCTCATGAACAATCAGTATGTCGCAGCATACATTGAGCCAAGAAAATGGCATAATGAAAGAAATGCTTTTCATCACCTTTTTGATGAACATTCATTTGCCCCTGATTCTGTTTTCATATTCGACAGAGGATATGAAGGATACCCTCTTATGGCTCATATTGCCAGTAAAGGACAGTTTTTTCTTATACGTGCAAAGGACTGAAATACAGGTGGTATATTAAAAGGGATTCCTCGTCCCGACGAAGAAGAATTCGATTTTATATACGATAAAATATTCGTGAACAAAATACTGTCTGAACACAGAAATAGCCTTGAGTTATATCACAGAGTACATTCCGCTCCTACACCATATTTTTAAATAAAGATGTAAAAGAATATAGCATGGCATTCCGTATTGTAAGAATCCAGCTGGAAATGGAAAATATGAATGTCTGCTGACGAATCTCCCTTCTGACAGATTTGATAGGAATTCGCTAAAAGAACTCTATCATATGCGTTGGGGAGTTGAAACATCTTTTCGGCACCTGAAGTATTCCATCGGTCTTTTGGACTTTCATTCAAAAAAAGTGGATGCTATCGAAATGGAAGTATGGGCACGACTGATTCTTTACAATTACTCAAGAGTAGTTACCAATCAGATAACAAAGCGAACATACAAAAGCAAATATGTTTGTCAGCCCAATATTACAAATGCAATTCATATATGTTGTAGATTTTTGAAATTATGCGGAGAAAGGCTTTGCATGGATGCAGATATTCTTATTTCAAGAGAACTGCTTCCAATCCGCCCAGACCGAAGCAGTTCAAGAAAAAATCAACACAGCGACCACATAAATTTAATTACAGGTCATCGTGAATCATATAAATCATAGCACATTTTGAGGCAGATTTCCATCTGCTTTATTAAAGTATGCCAAAATCCGTATAATACTCAAAATCTTGAGATTTTTATTTAATTATCAAGGTACAATTTTTTTAACTTAATGACATTGCCATGACCTATTCAGGGGAAATACCAACTTATCATAAGACAGAGAAGTAATACTATATACGAAATTATTTAGTTGAAGTGTTCATTTTTTTATTGAGTAATCAGTATAATGTTTTAAATGTAGAGGTAAAAATATAATCATTGATATGATTATGAAAAAATTTATTATTATAAGACCAAATGTAGAGAAGATTAAAATGGAATGAATTGTAAATAGTATGTTTCAAATATATCTTTCAAAAGGAAAAAGAGCGATTGGTATAAATTATTAGAACGATAACTCCTTTTGAAAAATGATGTATTGTATATAATTATTTTAAGTGTATATTTCAAGAACGAATATATAACATTATATCTTTAGCTCAAGATTTTTTCATGACTAAAAAGAAAAAGGCAGTAATAATGTAAACGAAATATGTAAAAATATAATAATTGGGAGAATTATGGCATTACAACTAATTAACTTTGATAATTTAGCAAAAACGTTAACACTTTGCATTTATATTATGTGTTATACGGATACAGAAAAGAGTAAAGGGAAATTTATAGAATATATAAATAAAACATATAGTGCTCTGAAAATAAGGAATGTTTTAGAGGAAATTGCAAATATAATTAACGCAAACATTTTATACATTACGGAATATGATTATGTTCCATATGGAGCCTCTGTGAATGTATTAACATCAGATAACCAAATTAATAATAAAGATATCTGCGCTCATCTTGATAAAAGTCATATATCGGTACACACATATCCGGAAATTGGAAAAGATTCAAAGGTATCATATATTAGAATTGATTTAGAGATATCAACATGTGGGAATATAAGTCCATTAAATTCGTTATCATTAATTGTAGATTATTTTAATCCTGATGTACTTATTTATGATTTTGTGATAAGAGGAGTTACAAGAAGTGCAGAAGGAAAGAAAATATATACATGCGATGATTGCAAAAAGAGCATTAAGAAATTTAATAAAACACAACTAGGTAGATATCATGTAGTAAACAGATACAGAAATAATAGCATAGAAATAAACATGTTAAAACGAAGGAAAGAGTTTGGCGATTATATAAATAGAAAAAGAAAGATAAATAGGCAAATGTATGATAAAATATACATAGAAGCAAAAAAAATTTTTTTAAGGAGACAATAATGATGAAGGATAAGAAAATGCAATTTATAAGAAGTACAAGAATTACACTGATGAGTATAAGAGAAGAGTATTATTACGAAATCTTAAAAGGGGAAAAGCATTTTGAATATAGAAAGAAATATTGTAAAGAAGAAAGTCTTGCTTATATTTATATTTCTAAGACAAAAAAGGAGATTGTTGGCAAGATTTGGTTTGGAAAACCTATAATTGATGTTGCTGAAAAAATAGCGCAAATAGCAGAAAAGGATCAGCCGGGTAGATATAATAGTATTAAAGAATATATTGGGGGAAATGTTGGATACGCAATTCCTATTAACAAAGTTGAATTACTAAATAAGATTAGTTTGAAAGAAATAAAAGATAAGTATGCAGACTTTTGCCCCCCACAGTCTTATTATTATTTAGATAATAAAAAACACTTATTAGATTTTTTTGTAGAGAGGGAATTAAGTAGTGAACGAGAAAGCGCGAATTAAAGAATACTTTGATATGTTTTCACCAAATTATGATGAGGAAAATCAGAAAAAATATTGGCGATTGAGCGATGAAATTTTACTATATCATTTAAATAAGAGAATAAAAAAAGAAAAATTTAATTTTGTGGATATGGGAAGTGGAACAGGTGAATGGTCAAAGAGATTCCTTGATACATATCCAAAGTCAAAAGGGCAACTATACGATGTTTCTGATGGGATGACAGAAATTTGCACAAGAAAGCTTTCAAAATATAAAACTAGGGTTAAAATTTATAAACAGGATATTTTAGATATTGGGGGAAAACAGGATGTTGATTATGTTTTTTTGTTATATGTTCTTATGTTTGCTAGGGAGCAAGAGGAGATACTTAGTATTGCAAAAAACATGATTAATAAGGAGGGAAAAATTTTCTTTGTTGTTGAAAATCAGTTGAATGGTATGGCTATTAATTTGCTAAATGACAATAGTGAAGAAACAGTGAATATATATAAAAAATCTTTTGGTTCAATTACAGAAAGCGTGCCAGAAATATTTTATAACACAATTGAAAATATAAAGAGTATATGTGAAAAAGTAGGGCTAAAAATAACATATTGTATCGGGTTTCCCGTGGTGACAACTATTGGCGTTAAGCGGTTCGAAGACTCGAAGTATAGAAAATTAAAGGATATTTTATCAGAAGAAAAAATATATAAGGATATTTTACGTATTGAGAAAGAGTTAACGCAAAATGAAAGTATGGCAGTAAGAGGAAAATATATTTTGTTTGAGGCAATGATAAAAAGTGGATACGAGAATTAAAGAATTAAGATTGAAAAACAACGGAATCACAAACCATTTTAGTTGTGCATATGAATGTATATCGGCATTACATGGAATACAAGCACAGTACGATTTATATGCCTATATTTCATTGATAAACAGAGTAGAAAATCTTGAAATAGATGAGTTGTTTGGCGATGAGGCTATAGTCAAGTCGTGGGGGCAAAGAGTTACATTACATATTAATACTAAGGAAAATATGATGGTTAACAAAGCGGTTTTTTCATCAAGAAACAATTGGATAAAAAAATATATTTCACAATTAGGTGGAAAATGTGGAGAAATAGTCAGTCAAATTGTAAATGCGGATTATGAAAGCAATAGTTTTTCAAAATTGGATGTTAGAAACAATATACAACATAAAGAAAGAGATCAAATGATGCAATGGGGAGGTGTTTTAGCACAAGCTTCTATTGAGGGGTATATATACGAAGTTCTTGATAATCATAAAGGGAAAAAGTATGCAAAATTAGAAAGCGAATTACTGGATAAAAAGATGAGTTATGAGCAAGCAATACAGAATTTAATTGACAAATTTGTTGTTGCTTTTGGACCAGTATCATTAAGAGATTTTGCACATTGGAGTGGTCTAAGCAAGTCTTATTTTGAAAAATATTGGAAAATGTCTACTAGTAAATATGAACAGCTTCGAGTTGAGGGGGAGGTGTACTATTATAGAAATGATGGAACTGAGGATAAAAGAGATAATATCATATTGTTAGGGAAATTTGATCCGTTACTTTTGGCTTATTACGATAAAACATGGTTAGTGGATAAAAGACATGTACATAAAATATGGAAAAGCGCAGGACATGTAGAAGGAATTTTGTTGGTAGATAATATGTTTACTGGAACATGGCATTGCAACAAAAAAAATAGTAAATTATGTTTTTATGTGAAGAGCGAATATCAAATTAGTAAAAAAACGATGGATGAAGTTGATAAAAGATTGCAATATATTTCAAGAGTGCTAGAAAAGCAATATGGTGGAGTGACAATTGAAAATGAGGATACTTTGAAATGAAAAATAAGATTAAAAGCGTTGTATATCCTGTTGGGGGTATTAGTAATACGATAAATGATATTACGGAATTGTTTGAACTATACATGAATGGAAAAGACAAGATCGTAATCAATACATCCGCACAACCGAATTCGATTCCACATATGGGGAGTATTACTACCATAATGTGTGTTTTTGCATTAGGACAAAGGCTAAAAACTGTATATAATAAAGAGGTAGAAATAGAATTTGATGAACTTGAAAATAGTACCGGTAAAATTGTTGAAATAGATGGAAAAAAATATGTATGTAGCTTGAATAATTGCACTTTGGGAAATGGGTTGTCCAAAGCCGAAGTGTATATGTCATATTACCATGATTTGTTTGAGCGACTAACTGCTTATTCGGGTATAAACTATCGAATCAGGACGTATAAGAATTACCAAGAACAAAATATTGTTAGAGATACTATTGTTAAGATTATGACTGATTATGACTTCTTTGCACAGTTACTAAGCCCCAAGGATAAAAGGCTACATTTTAGAATTCAATGTCCAAAATGTGGAGTGGCAAATAAAACATATAATGAGTTATTTCATGCAGTACTTGATGATAATGTACGTTTTGAGGCTTGTTGCCCAATACACGGGAAGTATATAGTAAATGTTAACAAGTCAAACCAGGATTTTCTTGATATGAATACGCAATTGAGGGATTTAACTAAAGGTGTTTTATTAAATTCTTATAATGAAAATATTTTGCCAATTATGCTTGATGGAGGAGATTGGGCTGGAGTCTGGACTAACAGAATACATATTAGAGGTTTAATTAGACTAGGGTGTGAAAATATACCATTAAGATTATACGCACCATTGTTATTAGATTGGTCAGGTGCAAAATTTTCAAAAAGTCTTCATGAAGAAAAAGGTACATATGATTATTTGAGTAGCAAAGGATTGGATAATTATGCTAATTTCCTTGAGTATTATCAAGTGCAAGGGCTAGAAAAGTTGTGGATGGAAGTAACAAGTTGGATGGAAGAGCCTAAAAAGTTTTTTAGAAACTATTCCATTGAATATATTTATAATTTATTAAATAAGGATAGGTGAAATATATGAAGGTAGTTTCAATTGTAAAAGAAAAAAGGATGGGTGAAAAACGTGTAATTCTTATGCCAGAGCACGTAAAACAACTTGTCAATAATGGGTATAATGTTTTAGTAGAGCACGGTGCAGGAGTTAATGTAGGATTAAGTGACAACAATTATTGTAATGCGGGGGCTTTTATTGTATCGGAAGAAGAGGCTTGGAATAAAGCTGACTTAGTACTCAAATATAAACCGCCAACACAAAATGAATTTAAGTATATAAAAGAAAAGCAAAAAATAGCTGCATTATGTCATGCTGAAAGTGATTATCAATTGATGAAGGAGTTTATAGAGAAGAAATGTACAGTGTTCACATTTGAATTTTTTAAAGATAAACACGGAAAATTTCCGTTAGCTGTGCCCGGAGGTACTATTGCAGGAAAAGTAGCTATGATATATGCTTTGTATTTGTCGCAAAGCCAAATATGTGGAACAGGGAAATTGCCCATTGAAATTGAGGGGGCGGAAGTTACAACCATTGGAGTAATAGGGTATGGTAATGTAGGAGATTCAATAATAGATACGGCAATAAAGTTAGGGAATAGGGTGATTGTATTTGGAACTGATAAAAAGAGAATGAAGGAATATTCTAAAAAGTACAGAGATGAAAAAATTGAGTTTTATGAAAGTAAATCACATATTTTGCGTGAAAAAATTAAAGAGATAGATATTTTGTTTGGTGCAATATTGATATCTACATTTGATACAAAACCAGTTGTTACAGAACAAATGATAGAAAGTATGAAAAAGGGTTCGATTATTATTGATGTAACTTGTGGGTATGGAGCAGGTTATATGCCATTTTTTGAGCAAAAAACAGATTTACAAAATCCGTACTATTCGAAGGATGGCAAGATTTTTGTAAAAATAGATAATCTTCCATGCGCATATCATTATACAACAACACAGGCATATTCGAATTACGTTGCACCGTATATTGAAAAGTTATGTGATTATATATTTTTAGGAAGAAAAGATGATTGTGTTATTAATGGTATGATCTTTGAAAATGGAAAGATAACACATAGCGTAATACAAGAGCATTTTGAATATTATGAAAGAAATAACATATAGTGACAGAGCATATTTTTATTATGAGGAGACTTATTCAGATATAGATCATAGTTTTCTGAGAGATATTATACAATTATATTCGATAAACAGTGTATTAGATATTCCTTGTGGAGCTGGTAGAAATCTTAATATGCTTGCACAAAGTTGTGAATTGGCAATGTTTTGTGATATCGAAGACAATATGGTCTATCAAGTTAAGAATAGAATAAAAACTTCTAATCTTAGAAATTGTAGGTGTTTTAGAGCGGATATTAATAATTATCATTTACAGGATAAAGTTGATATGACAATTGTCATGCGACAGGCTTTACAATTATTTCCGCCGGGGAAAATTAATAGTATTCTCGAGAATTTATTATTTAATACTTCAAAAATATTAATTTTAGATATATATAATTTTAAGCAAAATACTAAAACAGGACAAATACCAGAATACTTACAAGAGAAAGTTAGAGTGTTTAAATTCAATAATCAAACAATTACACGTAATTTAGAGCTAGAAATATTAGATGAAGGAATCATGGTAAATTACATTTATCAAACAAGTATAAACAAATGGAATACGCAGTTTAAATTATATGATATAAGTGCTGTATTCATAAAACAACTACTAGGCTCCCAAAAAATTAAAAAGGTTATTGAGTACAAAGATTATCAATTTAATCTAAGAAAGAATGAAAATAGCGCAATAATTGTTATAGAAATATAGAGATTGGAAATATAAATGAGAATAAAAAGTGATCCCAAAAAACTATTAGTGGAATTAGAATATTATATTAAATATTATGGTAGTGAATTCAAGCCAAACCAGGGATTGGAGGTAATAATTCAAGTGATTCGTATGTATTCAAAAAATGGCAGCTGGCTCGATCTTGGTGGAGGTTCAAACTCACCATTCTGGAGAATGTTTTTTCCAAAATTAGATAGAATTATGTGTGTAGATATTAATCCAGAAGCTTTTTTGCTATCAGAGTTGATAATAAATGAATTTATTGAATCACCTTGTTATAATCAAACAAGACAAATGTTTGGTAATAGGAATGGTGAAAATAGCAATATTGAAATCAAGTATAAAAGAATGGATTTATTATCAGAAGACATTGTTTTTGATTGCAAATTTGATAATATTACTCAATTTGGATTGCTGGGATTGCTAAGAGATGAAGACGAATTTATTAAAAAAACTAGGGATATAATGAATGCTTTAAAAAGAAACGGTGTATATATAGGGGTAAATTGGATATTTAGTAAAATATACCAAAAAAAAATGGGATTTAGTAACGAGTATATTAGTGAAAGGCTACTCTCAAATATAGAGACTAGAAGCATTAAGTTAATTTATTATGAAGAAGTCGAGATAAAAAATGATCCCAATTATGATAAGTGTATTATTTATGTAATAAAGGGGGGTGAAAAGTTATGAGATTCAATAGTAGATTACTTGGCGATGTTTAATCATTAATTATTGAAAGCGTATACTTGAGCAATATGGTGGAGAAATATTACAGTGAAAGGAGTTAGGTGTTTAGTGTACTAAACATTGCATGTGGGACAATTATTATGAATATAATGGGGACAATTAATCCATGGGGATGCGAAAATTTTAGTGATGTCATTAAAAAAGTGATAGCAAAAGGCATTAAGTGCTTCAGAGTTAACTTAAAGACTTATTATGAAAAGGAGCATTTTAATTATTTGCTTAACATAATCAATGAAATGATATTGATTGATAATGATATATCATTTGTCTTTGATATAGGATTTCCTAGAGATACAACAAGAACAATTGTTAACAATGATAAGGGGTATATAAAAGTAAATGGAAATGATATATACATATCAAACAAGTCACCTTATTATTCAAAAGACACAATATTTATTAATGCTAATTTAGACGTAAAAATTGGTGATATCATATATTATGGAGATGGTCAAAGCTATTTAACCGTAATTGGATGTTGCGCGGAAGGTCTTTGGGAAGCAAAGACTAGTACTTGTGATATGGTGATATGGGGGAATACCGCAATGCATTTTGAGAAGGAAGCCTATGAAATGCCACATAATATGGAATTAATTAGAGCATTCCTAATTAAGATAGAGTCAAGTATAAATTATAAAGTTGCGCTATCTTTTGTTGAAACAAAAGAGGATATTGAGGATTTTGTAGAACTATGTGGAAATCAAAAGATAATAAGTAAGATTGAGTCCCAGAAAGCGATAGATAATTTAGATGAAATAATGAAATATAGCGAACATATAATGTTGGGACGTGGAGATTTGTTATTTAATACAAAATTAGAGAGTTTTTTACATAATCAAGTAACAGTTATTAAGAAGTGCAATGAAAATAATAAAGACATAATAGTTAGCACAGGGATCTTAACAAGTATGAAGAATGAACTGTTGCCAGCTAGAGCAGAATTAATAGATCTTATTTTGTTAAATGAGTTAGGTGTTCATAGCATTAATCTATCAAGTCACATACTTCAATCTGAAAATATAGATAAGGTTGTTGAGCTAATTAATAGTTTGAATGGCAATCAAAGTTATTAGCGAAATAAAAAGTGATAGAAATAGCAAAAGTTGGTTTTAAACCTGAGAGTGTAAATTATATTGTATAAAACTTTTTGAATTAACTGAGTGTGCATAAAAGTTTGTTAATGTCAATTTTGATGATAACGAACGGATTGAAGGCTCTCTGGTGAAGATCATTTTAAGTTCTATGTAAGCTCAAAAACTAATATAAGATATATGAATAGTTACTTAAGGGCGGATGCCAGATTTACGGCGTTCCGTCCTTTGTTACATTGTATATTATTAAAAAATACAAAGTTGCAAAGTAAGCACTCTGTTATTGAATGCTTACAATCAAAATCCATACATGGAAAACTATCTTCTTGACGGAAGATGTTCCCTTTCCAATAATGCGGCAGAAAATGCCATCAGTCCCTTTACGGTAGGCAGGAAGAACTGGTTGTTTGCAGATTCACCAAAAGGAGCTGATGCATCAGCAGCGGTTTACAGTATTATCGAAACAGCAAAAACAAACAATTTAAATGTCTATACATATCTCCAATACCTGCTTTTATACATGCATGATACCGACTGGCGAAATCATCCGGAGTATTTGGATAACTTAATGCCCTGGTCGGAGGCAGTACAGGCAGAATGTGGCAACTAGAACTTTAGGGTCAGTATTATATACTGGTTCTTTTGATTTTTAAAGGCACTCTGTTATTGAGCGCTTACCGTGTAGCAGTCAGTCCGTTTTGAATGGTACTACTATTTTGGCAAGAGAAGACCACTAGAAATGTATCACCACACAAGAATGTTCAAATATAAAAGTCGATGAATGGTGTCATGATAACTGAATAGAATCTAGTACTTACGAAAATTACAGCGACTGCCTACAGGTATTATGACAGAGCATGGAATAGCGATCCGCTTGAGCATTAGTCAGATAATTCTACTCAACCCTGGAAAAGGTGTTCTAAATTTCCGAAAATGAGTATTCCGACTTACTTTGAGAGCCACCATTCCGGAGATGTACAGCTATTTAATGCTGCCTGCAGAAACATTATGCCATGGTGCTCTTGACTTGAGCCATCACGGAATATCTATTCGAGGCAAAGCGGCAATCCTGTTCTTATTGGCATGATTGCTTAAGTAGAACATCCTATCATATGCCCTATTCATGTAAAGAGCCTATCGCAGCATAACATTTCTGTTAGCGCTTTGATTGGAATGGTGGATATTGAAGCGAGCTTAAATACTCACCATACACAGATTATTCTATGTAGCAATCTTTTCCATGAATTTTGTGTTTGTTTAGGATGTTAGGTTGAATACATACTCATCTTTCAATATATTTGTTTACGCAAAAATCAACGATGTTTTGTTATGGTCAATTATTTGTTTGTGATTAAAAACATTATACCTTATGTGCAGACTTTTGTGAACAATAATTGGTTTATTAAAAATATGAGATAAGCTATGATTCTTCAAAATGGATTATTACAAAAAACAAGCCATGAATTAATTATTTGCAGTTTTAAATAATAGGAGTGGGTAATAAATTTACTATTGGGTAATACAATGTGATTAGTATAAAGTTCCATTTTTTATAAAATATTACGAAAATATAGAGGGCTTATTATGGGAAATTTGTTATTTCATTTAGCTGATGCGACCATGCCAAAAGAAGAGTTTAACTTACAAAAAGAAGATTTAGAATTGCTTTTAGGAGAGATCTGCATAAATAGAATTGCAGGTATTGCTTATAGAAATCTTATGAATGATCCAAAAATAAATATATCAAATGAAGTGTTAAAAATTCTCAAAATCGTTTATGAAAATAATCTTAAAAGAAATAAGAACTATTGTGAAAATGTAAAATATATTTCGAGAATCATGAAAAATATAGATTTTAAATATGCTTTATTAAAAGGTGCTTTTTTAAATACATGTGTATATGAAAAAGGAATGAGAACATCAAATGACATTGATATATTGGTTGAAGAAGAAAATGTATCGAAATGTCAGGATATGTTAATCAGAAATGGTTTTGTACAAGGAGAATTTGTATCTGGAAGAGGAATTATACCTGCAACTAGAAAAGATATAATATTTGCAAAATTAAATTTTGGTGAAACCATTCCGTTTGTAAAAATACAGAATGGAGAACCGTTAGTAATTGATTTAAACTTTTCGATTGATTACAAGCCGGAAAAAGAAACAAAAATAGTTAAAGAATTATTAGGTAATACAGAGGATGTTGTATACGAAGAAGTTACATTCAAAACCTTAAATATGGATGATTTTATTATACATTTATGTTGTCATTTATATAAGGAAGCAACGGTATATGATTGGGTAAA
>ULOS01042812.1_pt1 | contig 21753 bp, 7 predicted proteins | sample 1952701 | NCBI WGS metagenome assembly ULOS01 (sample SAMEA4835607, study PRJEB28245) | human gut metagenome | biome: gut microbiome; material: fecal sample | place: Denmark | collected 2008 | reverse complement strand
TCAGCGTGACCTGGACAGTCAACGTGTGCATAGTGTCTTGCATCTGTTTCATATTCAACGTGAGCTGTATTAATTGTGATTCCTCTTGCTTTTTCTTCTGGAGCACCATCAATTTGATCATATGCTTCATATTGAGCTTTTCCTAATAATGATAAATATTTTGTAATAGCTGCTGTTGTTGTTGTTTTACCATGGTCAACGTGACCAATTGTTCCGATATTAACGTGTGGTTTGTTTCTTTCAAATTTTGCTTTTGCCATTTTAAAATTCCTCCTTATTTTTGAGATTTCTCTCTTTTATTTTTATGGTATATACAACTCAGCTTATTGCTTAGCTGTATAAGTTAACTTTACACTATTTTTTCGTTACAAAGCTAACCAAAAATTTAATAACTATTTATTACACAGGCATTTTATAACATTTTTTATAAAAAAGCAAGTGTTTTTGTTTTTCTTATTTGAAATTTAATATAAAATTAATATGTTATACATTTTAATTTAAATTTAATCTTTTTTTGCTCTTGATGATACAATAGCATCAAAAACTGATTTTGGTACTTCTTCATAATGAGAAGGTTCCATAGAGTATGTTCCTCTACCTTGTGTTCTAGAACGTAATTCAGTTGCATAACCAAACATTTCTGAAAGTGGAATAAATGCATGAATTTCTTGTACTCCATCATTACCATCCATACCTTCCATTCTTCCACGTCTAGAGTTTACATCTCCAATAACATCTCCCATGTATTCTTCTGGAACTGTTATATCAACTTTCATTATTGGTTCTAAGATAACTGATTTAGCTTGTCTCATACCTTCTTTAAATGCCATAGATGCTGCTATTTTGAAGGCCATTTCTGAAGAGTCAACTTCATGGTATGAACCATCAACTAATGTTACCTTAAAGTCTGTAACTGGGTATCCTGCAAGGATTCCGCTTTCAGCAGCTTCTCTCATTCCTTGTTCAATTGGTTTAATATATTCTTTTGGAACTGCTCCTCCGACAATTTTGCTTTCGAATTCAATTCCTTTTCCTGGTTCTAATGGTTCCATTTCGAACCATACATCACCGTATTGTCCTTTACCACCTGATTGACGAATAAATTTACCTTGAACTTTTACTGCATTTCTGATTGTTTCTTTGTAAGCAACTTGTGGTTTACCTACATTACATTCTACTTTGAATTCTCTTTTTAATCTATCAACTATGATATCTAAGTGTAATTCACCCATACCAGCAATAATTGTTTGACCTGTTTCTTGGTTTGTATAAGCTTTAAATGTTGGATCTTCTTCAGCAAGTTTTGCTAAAGCAATTCCCATTTTTTCTTGAGCAGCTTTATCTTTTGGCTCAATAGCTATATCAATAACTGGTTCAGGGAATTCCATTGATTCAAGTATTATTGGATGATCTGGATCACATAAAGTATTTCCAGTTGTAACATCTTTTAAACCTACTGCTGCAGCAATATCTCCTGAATAAACTTTGTCAATATCTTCTCTATGATTTGAATGCATTTGAAGAATTCTTCCAACTCTTTCTTTTTTATCTTTACTAGAGTTTAATATTGTAGAACCTGATTCTAGTGTTCCAGAATAAACTCTAAAGAAACATAATTTTCCAACAAATGGATCAGTAGCAATTTTAAATGCTAATGCTGCAAATGGAGCATCATCTGAAGTTTTAGCTTCTGTTTCTTCTCCTTCTAATGTTTCACCTTTAATATGTGGTATATCTAATGGTGATGGCATATAATCAACTACTGCATCTAATAATTCTTGAACACCTTTGTTTTTGTATGAAGAACCACATGTAACTGGAACTATTTTATTTGCTATTGTTCCAATTCTTAAACCTTTTTTGATTTCTTCTTCTGTCAATTCTTCACCATCTAAATACTTCATCATTAACTCTTCATCTTGATCAGCAACTGCTTCAATCATGTTTGCTCTCCATTTTTCAGCATCTGCTTTCATATCTTCTGGTATTTCTTTTTCAACAATATGTTCACCTAATTTATCATCTTGAATAAATGCTTTCATTTTAATAAGATCAACTATACCTTGGAAATTATCTTCTGCTCCAACTGGTAATTGAATTGGAACTGCATTTGCTTTTAATCTGTTTTTTAATTGATCAACACAAAGCATAAAGTTAGCTCCAACAATATCCATCTTATTTACATATACCATTCTTGGTACACTATACTTGTCAGCTTGTCTCCAAACTGTTTCTGTTTGTGGTTGTACTCCACCTTTTGCAGCTAAAACTGTAACAGCTCCATCAAGTACTTTTAAAGATCTTTGTACTTCTACTGTAAAGTCAACGTGTCCTGGTGTATCAATAATATTAATTCTATTATTTTTCCAGAAGCATGTTGTACATGCTGAAGTAATTGTAATACCTCTTTCTTGTTCTTGCGCCATCCAGTCCATTGTTGCTGCACCTTCATGAACTTCTCCTATTTTATGTGTTTTTCCTGTATAAAATAAGATTCTTTCTGTTGTTGTTGTTTTTCCGGCATCTATATGTGCCATTATTCCTATATTTCTAGTTCTTTCTAGTGGGTATGCTCTTCCTGCCATTTCCTATATTTCCCCCTTTCAAATACTCTGATTCTCTTTGAATTTATATTTTTATAACATTAATTTCAAATTTTACCATTTATAGTGTGCAAAAGCTTTATTAGCTTCAGCCATTCTATGTGTATCTTCTTTCTTCTTAAATGCTCCACCGTTTCCAGCTACTGCATCCATTATTTCACCTGCTAATTTTTCAGCCATTGTTTTTTCATGTCTGTTTCTAGCATAAGTTACTAACCATCTTAATCCTAAAGTTTGTCTTCTTTCTGGTCTAATTTCTAATGGAACTTGATAAGTTGCTCCACCTACTCTTCTTGCTTTAACTTCAAGAACTGGCATAATATTTTCTAAAGCTGCTTCAAAAACTTCTAAAGGATTTTTTCCTTCTTTTTCTTTAATAATGTCAAATGCATCATATACTATTTTTTGAGCAACTGATTTTTTACCATCTAACATAATATTGTTAACTAATTTTGTAACAACTTTGCTATTATATATTGGATCTGGTAATACTTCTCTTTTTGCTATATATCCTTTTCTTGGCACTATTCTTCCCTCCTTAAATTTTATTTGATATTTTATTTATAAAATATCTAGGTACTCTCAAGAAAGTCTTTCTTTCTTGCGCACAGTGCTATATAAATCTATTCTAAATTTAAATGCCTTAATTTAGTAAGAATTACAAGCACTAATTTTTAAATTTTGTAGCTAATTTTTTTATTTTTTAGGTTTTTTAGCTCCATATTTAGAACGCGCTTGCATTCTATCTTTAACACCTGCTGTATCTAATGTTCCTCTGATAATATGGTATCTAACACCTGGAAGGTCTTTTACCCTACCACCTCTTATTAATACAACACTGTGTTCTTGTAGGTTATGTCCTATACCTGGGATATAAGATGTTACTTCATAACCATTTGAAAGTCTAACTCTGGCAACTTTTCTTAAAGCTGAGTTTGGCTTTTTAGGTGTAACTGTTTTAACAACTGTACATACTCCTCTTTTTTGTGGAGCTCTATTGTTTGTTAATTTTTTGTTTTTTGAGTTCCATCCATGTTGAAGTGCTGGTGCTGTTGATTTTGTTACTCCTGTTTTTCTTCCTTTTCTTACTAATTGATTAATTGTTGGCACTTAAATTTCACCTCCTGTTTAATTATTTATTCAAAATTTGCCTAATTTGGTAATATATTCGAACATATGCTATTATAGCATCTTTGATACATAAAGTCAATAGAAAAAGGCAAGTTTTCACTTGCCTAGTTTAATAGCATCAACATATTCAATAGCTTTCTTTGAAACATCTTTTAACTTCATTATTTCTTGTTCATTTATTAAATAAATATTTACAAGTCCAAACATTCTTTGCAATAATGACTGAGTATAGTATATATTTTTATACTGAATCTTTTTTTCTCTTTTTGTGCATGTTTTATTCTCTATATTTATATTATATATCGCTTTCTTACTTTTTATTAATATTCCAATAAATATTAATAAAAAGATTATTACAACTACTACTACAGAAATTATACTACTTCTTTGCCAAACATCTTTTACTGTATACTTAGCAAATTTAATATAAAATTTCCAAAATATAAATAGTCCTGCCAAAGCTATAAAAGTTAAATATGTAATTAATTTTCTAGGATGCCACCGAACTTTTATTTTTTCTATCTTTTTCATTTGTATATTCCTCCTTATTTTTAGGAACAAACGACCTCTCAAATATTTATTTGAAAGGTCTTTTTATTTGTTTACATTTTTATAATACTACTTTTTTTTAATTTGTCAATACTATATTTGAATTTCGTCATCTTCTTTTGTTGTAGATTCTTGGGTTACTTTCTTGTCTTCTTTTGTTGTAGATTCTTTTGTCATTTCACTTAATGCAACAGCTGTATTATAATCAAATCCTAATCTTTGAATATTGCTAACATCCATAGTTGCTAATTTTGCTTTTTGTTCATCTGTTAACTTTTCATAAGCTTCATTATATTTATTTTTTTGTTCTAATTCTATATCATTTGCATTTTGCTCTTCTGGAGTATATTCTATAGATTCATAAAACCTCTCTTTTCTGCTTTTTGTGTCTTCTTGTCTTTCATTTTTCTCATTAATCATTTTAGGTTCTTCTTTTTTATTAAACTTCGCTAGAGCTTTATTTTTTATTTTTCCAAAGAAAGATTTGATTGTATATAACTTTTTAGCTCCTATCACTTCATTGCCATCTATTTTGCTTTCTTTTAAAGCTACTCTATTCATTAAAGCCATGTCTTTAAATGATAAGTTTGAATTTTCTAAATCATGTTTATATTCAAAAGGAAATTCTTTTTTCTCTATCAAACTATAAATGTATTCTTCTGTCATTTTTTCATTTTCATTTATAGCTTCTAATATTACTGGATTAATTTTTCTTTTTAACATAAATTGATTTATTCTTGATTCTACTCCTGCCTTTTCCATAATTTCTTTAAGATTAATTCTTTTATATAATCCTTTTCTATTCTCAATTGCTTCTTTTATATCTATCTCTTTTTTATTATTTTTAAATGTATCAATGTATGCTTTTCCTGTAGCAGCTTCAATATGAATAGCCTTAACAAAATCTTGTGAATTAGAATATATGTCCTCATATTCCTCTTCCGGATCATTTGCTTTATTATCTTCTTGTTGCCCTTCTGGCTTATCTGTTTTATTATCTTCTTGTTGTTCTTCTGGCTTGTCTGTTTTATTATTTTCTTGTTGTTCTTCTGGCTTGTCTGTTTTATTATTTTCTTGTTGCTCTTCCGGCTTGTCTGTTTTATTATTTTCTCTTTCACGCATTTTATTAAAATCAATAGCTGTAAATGTACTAAGTTGTTGATTTAGTTCTCCCTTAAACTTTGAATATTCCTCTATTTTTTTATTCATAGCATTAATTTCTTTATTTATTTTTCCAATTTCCTGTTCTTTTTTTTCGCTTTCTTTCCTTAATTCTAACCACTTAAGAGGATTTTCTTTATCAGGTTTTGCACTAAATTCTTGTTCTTTGAGTTCGTTGCCCTTAATTTCATATTCTTTTCTTTTTATTTCTAGTTTTCCATCTTCAACTTCTCTTTTCATAGCTTCAATTTCCATTGTAATGGTTTTGAAGTTTTTATCTGTACAGAAAAACTTTTTATCTTCTTTCGCTTTATTAATTTCTTCTTTAATTTTGCCATTTTCTTCTTCCAGATTTTTTTCCTCTTGTTCTATTTGCTTTCCGTATTCAGCTTCTACTGCAGCCCTATCTAATTTATATTCAATATCTTCTTTATTTTCTTGCATATCCCTTTTAAATTTTTCTTTTTTTGCTTCTGTTCTCTTTTTGTTTTGTTCCATTTGTGCTTCTAATTTAGGAACCTTATTTTTAAGCTTATTGTACTCATCAATTAAAGCTTGTGTTTTTGTAAATTCACTAACATTTTTCATATCAAATCCCCCTATTATTTATATTTTCATTATAATAAATTATTTCTTTCCTTCAAATTAATTTTTTATTTAAAATAAGTATACATATTTATTATACTTTTTTTAATGCTCTTTTTCAACCTTTTTATCCAATTTTATACATTTGTAAACTAATTGTAATAACTTTGTAAAATACATTATTTATATCTTTAATTAAAATACCCTAAACTTCTTTCAGCTAATTTAGCATATCGTTCTTTTTTATCTTTTATCTTTTTTCCCTCTAACTCTGGCAATATTCCAAAATTAGCATTCATTGGCTGAAATCTTTCATTTGGAGTTGATATATATTTAGATAAAGCCCCTATTACCGTATTTTCCGAAAAAATAACTTTTTCTTCTTTTCCTTTTACTTGATTAACAGCATTAATGGCTACTACCATTCCAGAAGATATCGACTCAACATAGCCCTCAACACCAGTTATCTGGCCTGCAAAATAAACATTATTATTGTTTTTAAGGTTATATGTTTCGTCTAATAATTTGCTTGAATTGATATATGTATTTCTATGCATTACTCCATATTTTATAAACTCTGCTTCTTCTAATCCTGGTATCATTTGAAAAACTCTCTTTTGCTCTCCAAATTTCAAATTAGTTTGAAATCCAACAATATTATATATACTTGCTTGTTTATTATCTTGTCTTAGTTGTACTAATGCATATGGCCTTCTTCCTGTTTTTGGATCATCAAACCCTACTGGTTTTAATGGTCCAAATCTCAAAGTATCAATTCCCCTTTTGGCCATTATTTCAACTGGCATACAACCTTCAAAGATTTCTCTCTTTTCAAATTCATGAAGTGTAACTACTTCTGCTTTTACAAGTTCATTCCAAAATTTCTCATATTCATCCTGATTCATTGGAAGATTAATATAACTCTGTTCATCTTTTTCTTGAATTGCTAATCTTTTTTTCCATTCTTCTATACTTTCATCTTTTTTCTTTTCTTGGCTGTACCTGTCTCCATAAAATGCAATTTTAAAATTTATACTATCTTTATTTACAATTGGCGCAGCCGCATCATAAAAATAAAGCTTGTCTTCTCCTGTTATTTTACCTATATTTTTTGCTAACCCTTCTGAAGTAAGAGGTCCTGTTGCTATTATCACAATTCCTTCTTTTGCTAAAAATTCTATATCAACAATTTCTTTACGAATAATTTCAATAAATTCATTTTTTTCTAATTCACAAGTTACTTTTTTAGAAAAACTTTCTCTATCTACTGCTAAAGCCTGTCCTGCTGGAACTCTTGTTTCATCTGCAATTTTAATTAATAATGAATCTAATCTTCTTAATTCTTCTTTCAATAAACCACATGCATTTGTTAGCAAATTTGATTTAAAAGAATTGCTACATACAATTTCAGCAAAATTTTCATTTGAATGTGCTTCTGAATATTTTATTGGCTTCATTTCATATAATTTTACTTTTATTCCTCTTTTAGCAATTTGATAAGCTGCCTCACATCCAGCTAATCCTGCTCCTATTACAGTTATATAATCTTTCATTATCTTTCTTCTACCTCGGTAACATAATTTCTTTGTACATTTATTTCTTTATCTTGAGTTTTATATTCAAATTCTGATGCTGGCATCCATCCATATATACTTTTACCATCAACAGACATAGTAGATAAAACCTCTTGTATATTTTCATTATTCTCTATATATGTTTTAAACTCATTATAATCAATTCCTTGTTCTTCTGCATATTGTTTCCAAGTTTGCCCTACTTTTGTGGCCTTTAATATTGATTTGCTTCCATCTTTATTAGTTCTGATTAAAGCTCTATTATATATCGAAACTTCAGTATCTTCGGTAAAAATACCATAATTTCCTTTACCATCAGACACTTCTGTGTATTTGCTCTGTGCTGGAGCTATAATATGTACAAGTACATCATTTTCATTCTTATCATTTGTATTTTCTTCTTTAACTGCTTCTTCTGATTTTATATTTTCGTCCATATTCAAAGAATTTTCTTTTTTAAAATCTTCTGCCATTTTTATTAATTCATGTTCATTTACAGGTGTTTGTTTTACAGTATCTATATAGCTGTTTTTTGTACTTTTACTTTCAGTATTATTTTCATTCTGATTAGCAGAAATTGTTCCAGGAAGTAGCATTAATGATCCCATTCCAAAAGCTGCTATCCTTTTTAATAATTTCTTTCCGTTAATTTTCCTGAAAAATTCTTTCATCTTTCCGAATCTGTTTTTGTTTCTTTGCTTTTTTATTATCTCTTTATTTTTCTTCTTTTTTCCCATCATTTGCTTAATTTTCTGCCATCTTCCAATAGGTCTCTCTTCTTTAATATATATGTACTCTAAACTACCATCTGGACCATAAACTCTTTTTATTTTTTTATTTTCATCATCATCAATCTTATTATAAATTTCTGATTTACTTTCATTGTTAACAACTTCGTCTAGTTGTATATTTTGTTTTGAAATGTCCTTGCTTCCTTTATAACAAACGTCTTTTACTTGTTTACGTATTTCTAATACTTTTTCCTGTAGTTCTCTTTTTTCTTCTCTAGATATATTTACTAATTCCTGTCTTTTTTGATTTAACATTTTATAATTATTAACTAATCTATCAATTCTTTTTTCAATATAACTTTGTTTCTTATCTTTTTTCATATCTTGGTTTATACTATTTATTTGATATTGAATATTCCTTATATCTTCATTCAATTTTCCTATATGTTTGTTCAAAACTTTTTTATCCATTTCAATTCTCCTTATACAACATATCTTTATTATCTGTTCTTTACATAATGTAAAATATGGTTCTTTCTAAGTTTAACATAAAATGGAAAAAAAATCAACTTTATTATTATTTTCAAAATTAAAATAAAAAAAGACATACTAAAGCTTACCATATGTTACTTAAATATATAGAAAATTACGGAATATTTCAAAGAAATTTATGTATCCATCTCTTCGTTAACACAAAAAATAGCAAATTAGAAAAAAGAATTTTCCAATTTGCTATCATAAATACCTTATCAACATTTTCATGTTCTGTCTCATTTATTTTAAAACTTAATATAGTTTGTAGGGTCTACATCATTTCCATATCCACTAGCTTTTCTAATTTCAAAGTGTAAGTGATGTCCTGTTGAGTTACCTGGATTAGGGTCAGACTCCGGATCTCCTCCCTCTAATCCAATTACTTCTCCTTGTTTTACTTTGTCTCCGGATTTTACATTTATTTTTGAAAGATGTGCATAGAAGCTATATATTGTTTCCCCATTAACAATATGTTTTATTTCTATACAATTTCCAAATCCATTTTGTACTCCGGCAAATGTCACTTCTCCATCAGCTACTGCTAATATTTCTGTATGGTGTGTTCCTGCTATATCTATACCAGTATGTTTTTTTACAATTCCTGTTGTTGGATGTTTTCTTGTTCCATAATTTGATGTTATTGTGTAGTTACATGTAATCGGTAATATAAAGCTTTGTTCACTTGTTGTTTTTATTGACGAACTTATCATTAATCTTCTAGTTGCATTGTTTGAATTAACCCATTCTATTGTTTCTGCTTTTTTACCATAATTTTTCTTTAAGATATCTCTATCTAATTTATTTACTACTCCATCCTCATTTAAATCATAAATTGCTCTAGTTACTTTATCTTCATCTGTAATAATTTCCCCATAATTATTATTCAATGCTACTAAATCATCTATTTCAATTTGTTCTTCAAGTGTTGATTCTTCGCTATTTTTAACTACGTTTCCAGCTATTAATTTATGCTCATCTAATATAGTTTCTTCTCCTTTTATAACCTCAATTCCTGTAACTTTATAATTTAGATATCCATCTTTGCATGCTACTAAATCATATTTTCCACTTTCTTCTATTGTAATATTGAATGTTCCATCTTCTTCTGTTTCCATCTGTTTTACAGGGTTACTTGTATCTGTTGATTTGTATAATTTAATTGTTGATTTATATTTTTCTTTTGTATTTTCTGTTAGTATTTTTCCTGATATACTTGCTATTTTTCCTATTTTTATAGTGTATTGTTTTTCTTCTCCTGCTTCTGAAGTTATAGTGTAATTTACATATGTTATATCTCCTGTAAGTGTTGCTACTGTTGTTAATTCTCCTGTTGATGTTTGGTCACCCAATTTTACAGTTGAATATTGGCTTTCTGGAGTTATTTTTAATGTAACTTCACTAGTTTCTTCTTTTGCCATTATAAAGTAGTTTCCATTTTCGTCTATTACTGCTTCTTTTGTTATTTGTTTATTATTATCTTCATATGTTCCTTCAACTTTTGCAGTATTATTATTTGTAGAAAGTCTTGTAATTACCAAAGTACTATTTTCAACAGTTTCATCTGCTGAAACAACTGATATTGGTACATCTATAGTTTTTCCTGCTGATTTTGTGTCAATATCAAGATTATATTCTTTTCCACCTAATTCATATTCTAGTGTGTTATTTATATCTACAGTTGCATTAGCATCATTTGTTACTACTTTTATTGTTCCTGATGTAGCGGTGTCCAAAATACTTACATTATATTTTCCATTTTCGTCTTTACTTAATGGTTCTCCATTATAACTTACAATTGCACTTGTATCATTTGATAGTCTTTGTAATATAATATTGTATGTTTCTACTGTCTTACCATCTGTTGCTGTTACTACTACTGGAACCGTTATTTCATCTTGTTCTAGTTTTAAATCTATCCATGCTTCTGATTCATTCATAATAGTATCACTGTCACCTATTTTTACACTAGCATATGGATATTCTGTTGTAACTTTTATTTTTGCTTTATTCGCTAATTTTTTGATATTTTTTCTATATATGTCTGGTCTATCTTGGTCTGGAAGAATTTTTACATCATTTACTACCACTTGTGTTACGTTAACATTTGATGATTTTTTAATTAATAGTAATTGATATTTTTGCGTTGTACCAGTTTCTGATGTTATAGTAAATGGTATTGTTTTTCCATCTTGTCCTTCTTCTAATGTTGAATATGTTGTTATACTGCCAACTGCTGTATTTTCGTTTATTTCTATAGTTGAGTTTGTATTTCCAGCCATTATAAATATTTCATGTTGATCTATGTCTTTGTCTACTAATGCTTTGTATGTATTTGTTTCTTTGTCATAGTCTGTTATTTCTACATCGTCTACTATTAAAGAATCTACTGCTGTTGATTTATCGATTTTTTCAAGTTCTATATATTCAACATTTGTTATTCCTGTTTGACTTCTTATTGTTATTGGTATTACTGTTATTTTATCTTCTCCAAGTTCTACTGTTTTTTCACTTTGTGTTTGTTCTTCTTCATTTAATGCTATTCTTACATAAGCATATTGATTATTTGAAATAACCTTAATTACTGGCTGTTTATTTTCGTCTATAGTTGTTTTGTATCTTCCTGTTTTTTTATCTTTTTTAAGTTCATTTCCATTTACATATACATTCTTTAAAGAATTATCACTTGATTCTTTTATAATTTCTAGTGTATATTGTTCCTCTTCTCCTGCCTCTGAAGCAATTGTTATTGTAATATTTGTTTTTTCTTCTGGTAGTGTTTGGATAAAGTTTAATGGGTTTCCAGTTTTTTGGCTATCCCCTACGGTTACTTTAATATTTGATAATTCGCTTTTTGCTGTAACGTCAACAGTTGCTTGAACTGCAGATTCTTGTACAAAACTTCTATATGTTTTATCATCTATCTTTGTAGCCTCTAAGTTGTTTACTCTTATTGTTCCAACATTGTTGTCTCCAGATTTTACAGTTATGTATAATTGATATTCATATTCTGTTCCATCTGCAGCTGTTAATTTAACAGGGACTTCTAAATATTGTCCTTCTTCAATATTTTGTATTGTTGCTTGTTGTTCTCCTACTGATGATGTTCCTCCATTTATTTCTATGCTTGTTGTCTCTTCTTGTGCTTTTGCATAAATGTCTACATATGTTGGTACATCACCTATTGTTATTTCGTAGTTTCCATCATCACGTTTTTTAGCGTCTTTTCCTCTTATTTGTAATTTTTCTAGTTCAATGTCTGATGAGAATTGTGAAATTGTAATTGTTCTTGTTTCTTTTTTGCCTTCTTCTGAAGTTACTGTAAATGTAATTGTCTTTTTACCTACCCCTGGTAAATTGATATTGTCAACTGTTATTGTTTTTTGTCCATTATGTTCAACTTCGTCAATTGTTGTATTGATTTCAGTTTTTTCACTTTCTGCTACAATCTCTAATGTTGTTGTAGTTAGCGTATTTTCTAATGTGATATTGTAGTTTTTGTGTTTTTCGTCATATGTTGATGTAATATCTGTTCCATTTACTTTTACGTTTTCTACATTTAAGTTATTGTCTTTTCTGTAGATTTTTACTGTTTTTATTATCTCTTCCCCATTTTGAGATTTAACTGTAACCTTAACTTCTTTTGTTTCTTTTGGCTCAATTTCATATTCTTGTGTTTGTATATTTTCTGTGCTATATTCGCCTTCATCAAATTTAATAGTTGCATATTCATTTTCTGCTTTAACTTGTAATTCATATTTTTCTGAATCTACTGTGATTACTTGTGTTTCATAAGTTTGTGTGTCTGTGTTTTCTGTTAAAGTTTCCCCATTTACTTTAACATATTCTACGTTATTGTTTGTAGATTTTTTAGTTATGTTTAATATGTATGTACTTGTTTCTGCTTCTTTATTCGGATTGCTTACTATTATTTTATATGAATCTGTTTCATATTTTATATTTTGTGTAAGAGTTATTGTTCCTGTTTGTGATATTATTAGTTCATTATCTTTGTATACACTTACTTTTGCTAGAGCATTATCTGGTGTTATTTCTATATTTGCTGTGTCGTCTGCATCTACCCATCCATTGTAAATAATTTCACTATTGTCTTGTAATTTTGCAACATCTCCGTCTGTCTTTATTTCTGCTAGTTCTGTGCTAAATTTCTTTGTTATTTCAATAGTGTATGTTTTAGTTGTTTCCCCATCTTCTGCTAAAACATCTATTGTGAATGATTTTATTTGACTTATGTCTATAGATTTGTTTTCTATTTTGTTTGGTGTATATTCAGTCTCTGTTCCTAATTTTATCTTAGCATTTTCATCTTTAGTTATTGCATCAATTGCAAGTGTTTGTAGTCTGTCATCAACTTGTACTTCGTATGTAGATGATGTTATTTTTGAAACTTTTTTGATGTCTTCTCCTTTTATTTCTGCTATGTCTGTATTATTAGATTCTTTTTCTATTTTCAAGATTGCAGTTTTTGTTGTTCCATCTTCTGCTTCTATTAATATGTTTACTTCTGTAATTTCGTCTAATAGTGTTACTGTTGATGTATTATTTCCTACATTTTTTTCTCCACCTGCTATTGATATTTTTGCTTTTTCGTCTTCTGTTGTTACTGTAATATTTGCAGTTTCTGTTCTTTTTGTTTTAGTATGATATGTTCCATCTTCTTGAACAGTTGGTTCATATTCTGTTTTATCTTCTGCTTCTACTTTTATACTTAAGATATTAGTGTTTCCACTTAATCTGTTTATTGTTAATAATTTTTCTTCTGTGTTCTTTCCATCTTCTGATACAACTTTTATTGTATATTCAGTTTTGTCTTCTGCTATTTTTCTTTTTATTGTTACTTGGTTTGTGTCTTGTGTTTCGCTATCAACTGTTACTTTTGCATTGTCATTTTGTGATTCAACCCTTATTTGTGCATCTGTAATTGTTGATTTAACATTTGCTGTATAGTTTCCATTTTCGTCTGGTTCTATTTCTTGACCATTTACTTGAACTGTTCCTATATTTGCAATGCTTGATTTTTCTATAATAGCAAGATCATATGTACTACTTTCAATTCCATTTTGTGCTGTTACTGTAATTGGTACAATTGTTTCTTTTCCTGATTTATTTTCTGTTGCTTCTACTGTTCCTACTTTTGTAACATCTCCAGCTTTTATTCCTAGTGTTATATTTGCTAAATCATCTGTTGATTTTGCAATTATATCATATGAAGATAATTCATTGTCGACTTTTATTTCATATCTTCCTTTTATTGAATTATAACTTGCTGACTCATTTCCTACTGTAACTTCTTTTAATCCTGTTTCTGCTGGTAATGTGTTTATTTTTAATGTGTATTGTTTTTCTGTTCCATATTCAGTTTTTACAGTTATTATAGCTTCTGTTAAACTTGAATCTAATGTTATTTCTTTTGTTGCTTCTTTTAATGAATATTCGTCTTCTCCTATTTTTACATTAGTGTTCTCATTTACTGCTGTTGCCTTTATTTTTAAAGATGTTACTGCATTTTGTAATTGTACTTCATACGTGTTTTCTTCTGTTTTTGAAATTTCTGCTGGAATATCATTATTTCCTAATAATTCATTTATTGCAACTTCGTTTAATTCTGCATCATCTGAACTTCTAATAATATTTACAGTGTATTCTTTTTCCTTTCCACCGTCTGCAGTAATTACTTTTATTGGGACTGTAGTTTCCTTTTCTGTTAATGATATTGTTTGTGTGCTTGTTCCAATTTGGTAATTTCCCGCATCTATATTATCTTGTCCAACAGCTATCTTACTTTCAGTATTTATACAGTTTATTGTTAAATTTGTAGATGTATATGTGCTTAAAACTCTTATTTCATATTTTGTATCCTCAACTTTTTCTGCTTCTCTTATTGTTGTTTCGTTTACTGCAAAAATATCCTTTAATCCTACTTCTGTGTCTCCTCGTTTTATAATTAACGTATATTTTTCGTTTCTTCCTGTTTCATTGTTTTTTATTTGGATTTTATATGCATTTGTTTCTGCATTTACTTCTACACTTTTTTCTAATGTTGATTTTTCTTCTGTAAAGTCTGCAAGAGAAATCGTGTCTTCTGCATTTTTGGTTGTTATTTTTACCATTGCATTGTTTACACCTGTACTCACATATGCTGTATATACATTATTTATTTCTTTTATAGTTTTTCCTTCTACTTGTAATTCTTGTATTTTGCTATTTGTTCTTTGTTTTTTTATTGTTAATGTATATTCATTTTGCTTTGTGCCATCTTCGCTTTCTACTTGTATTGTTGCTGATGTTACATCAGATACTGTTTGTATGTTTTCTTTTATTGCATTTTGTTGCTTTTCTCCATTATTAATTCCAATTCTTGAAGTAGTAAAGTTTGTTGTTGCTTCTATAGATGCTAAATCTATTTCGTCTGTTATAACTGCTTCATAGTTTTTATCATCTATCTTTTTTGCTTCTTTTCCATTTACCATTACTTTATTTAATGTTGCAAGATATTCTTTTGTATATACCTTTAATGTATATGTTTCATCTCTACCAGATTCAGATGTTATTTTTATTGGTATTTCTTTAATTGGTTCTTCCATTTCAAATGTATATGTTTGTTCATGTTCTTCTTTTGCTTGTCCTTCTATACTTACATATGCTTTCTCGTGATTTGTTGTTACTTTTACAACATTTTCACCAGTGCTTGGAACTATAGTTTCATATATACTATTTTCATTTTTTATTATTTGTTCTTCTGTTTCAACACCTGATTTTTTTATTGTTAAATTTTTTATACTATTATCATTGCTAACTCTTACTATTGTTAGTGTATAATTTACTTCATTGCCTGCTTCTGTTTTTACTATAAATGGTACTTCTGTTTCTTTATTTAAAATGTCTATTTCTTTTGTAATTATTCCTTTTTCCCATGTTGCTCCGTTGTCTATACTAATTTGGTCTGTTCCAAGTTTTGTTTTTATTTGTACTTGTGATTTTGTAGCGTCTTCGTCTACTGGAACTTTTGCTTTGTATTTAAAGGCTTCTGTAACTTCTGCTTCTGCTCCTGTTGCTGTTATACTTTCTATTCTGTCTGTATCTACAGGCACAACTGCTCTTGTTCCCTTTTTTTCTTCTCCTGTTACTTTATCTGTAACTATAAGTTGTGTTGTTCCAAGACTTGCACCTTGAACTTTTCCATTTTCTAGGATTGACAAGATAGCAGTATTTTCTGCATCCCATTTATATTCATCTAATTCTTTGTTTTTGTCTCCAAATACATTAAATGTTTTTGCTTTTATATTAATATCTTCTATTTCATTAATCTCTAAAGTATTGTTTTCTGGATCTATTTCAAAGTTTCTGTCTCCAACTAATGTATGTACTAGACTATTGTATTTCGTTGTACTTTGGTCATTTTCACTTGTTCCATTTCCAAGTTCTCCACGTTTGTTATCTCCTGCAGAATATATAAATCCAGTATTTGAAATTATAAATGTGTTGTTATATCCTGCTCCTATTCTAAATACATTAGTTCCATTTTCTAAAACTTGTGTAGGATTTAAAACTTCTTCTGTAGAGTTTAATCCTAATTGTCCATTTATATTTTCTCCCCATGTGTATGCTTTTTCGTCTACACTTTGATACATATTTACGTTATTTTGAACAGATATATCAATTGCATTTTTGATGTTTGAAACTTGTGTAAGTTGTCCATCTTTATATTTATAAATAGTTCCATCTGCTCTTAAAATTAGTAAATAGTTTGTTCCTACTTCTACTTTTACTGCATTTGTTACTCCTGGGATATATCCATTTAATATTTTTCCCATTCCATATACTTGTCCATTTGTTGTTACAAATGCAGATTCACCTTTTCCTGCAGAAATTTGTATAATAGTGTCTCTTGGCATAGATATTACTACTGGTTTGCTTGTGTCTTTTCCTATGTATTTTGATGATAGCTCTCCATTTGCATTTGAACCCCATCCATATACAGTTCCATAACTGTCTAACGCTATAGAGTGTGTTTCACCTGCTGAAATTGATGTTATATCTGTTAAGCCTTCTATTTGAACTAATTTTGCTTTGCTTTCGTAACTTCCTATTCCTAATTGTCCATAATTGTTGCTACCTATTGCCCATGCAGTGCCGTCTTTTCTTGTTGCTAATGCATAGTTCTTTCCGGCACTTATTGAGTTATATGTTGATATAACATTTGTACTTACTGGTACATTAGAATCTGCAAGTCCACTTGCATCATATCCCCATGTCCATATTGTTCCATCTTCTTTTAACCCTAGTGCATAGTTCTTTCCTGAAACAGCGTTTGGAGCTACATGTGTATTATATTCTATATTGTTGTCTACAACTCTTATTATTGCTACACTTTCTTTTCCTGTCTTTTTGTCTTTTACTTTTACCCATGTTGTTCCTTCACGTATACCTAACATGTTTCCGTCTTCGTCTATTTTTGCTATATCATTATTATAACTTGTGTATTCAAAATCACTCTTGTCGTTTTGTTCTATATAAATTAAGTTGAATTTGAATTTTGCATTTGCTAATATTGATTGTACTTCACTTTTTACTATTACAATTTCCATTGTATCTAGTGATGATGTGTCACTTCCTACTAAAATTGGTTCTTCTGATTTTGTTCTGCTCTTCTTTTCTTTGTCTCCGTGGTTATAATCTCCACATGCCCATACTGAACCATCTTCTTTTAGGAATGCTGTGTATGTATCTCCTGCAGATACTCTTATTACATTATTTATTAAAGTATTTTGTTCAAATGTAGTTTTATTTTCTGTTGTTCCTAAACCTAATTGACCATTAGAGTTTGTTCCTGTTACATATACGTTGTTGTTTCCATCTCTTAAGATTGTATGTGTCTTTCCTGTTGATGCTTGTCTTATATTTTTAACATCTTTTAGTTTTGTTGGAACATTCTTGTTTTCTTTGTCTCCTGTTCCTAATGTTGAATATGTGTTACCTCCCCAAGTATATACATATCCATCTACTGTTGTTGCTATATTTGAGATATCTCCTGCATCTATTGTTCCTATTTTGTCTTTTATCTCTACTTTTTGGAATTCATTTATTTTGCCTATTTCGTTGTCTCCGATTCCTAATTGTCCATATAGATTTGATCCTGTTACAAATACTTCTCCTGCTCTGTTAAGGGCAATATAATGGCTCTTTCCACCTGATATGTCAATTATGTCGTGTATTCCTTTTACTTTTTTTGGCAATACTTTATTTGTATATGTTCCTAATCCTAAGTCACCATATGCGTTTAATCCCCATGCATATAGTTCGTTGTTTTCTGTAATTACCATTGTGTTGTTGTTTCCTGCAGATATTTTTATAACTTTTGGTAAATTACTTACTTTGTATGGTGTATATTGGTTTGCTCTTGTATTTCCTATTTGATAGTTATTGTTTCTACCCCATGTCCATACATTTCCATTACTGTCTAATGCTACATTGTGATTTTCTCCTGCTGCTATTTGTGTAATAATTGTTCCTTCTGGGAATGTTACTTCTACTGGTTCATCACTTGTTTTTACTGTCCCATTTCCTAATTGTCCATATGTATTATCTCCCCATGTAAATACTTTTCCGTCTGTTCTTAAACTTATAGTGTGACTTCCATTTGTAATTACATTTGGTGATATTGTTATTTCATTTTCTGTTTCTGGCACAACTTCTACTTGGATTACTCCTATATTATCTGTATTTTCTTGATTTGCAGTAACTATTGTAGTTCCTGTCTTTTTACCAGATAATCTTATTTTGAATTTTTTGCTTTCGTTTTGTGTTTCATCATTAACGTCATTTTCTTGTATATCTTCTAATGTTGCCACTGATGTATCTTTTGATGTGTAGTTTATATTCTTAATATCATTATTAAAGATATTAAAGTAATCTACATATCCTTCTATTGTTGTTCCTTGGTTTACTTTTAGTGTAACATTGTTTGTATTTGTTCTTATTATATCTTTTCCTACCATTACTGGTATTATGCTATTTTTGTCGTTTCTGCTTCCTAACTCACCATTTTTTCCATTTCCAAATGCATCTACTTCCCCATCTTCTTTTATTGCTACTACATGGTTTGTTCCTATGTTTGCAAAAATTACATTTTCAATATTTTTATTTTCTTGTGGTGTGTTTACATCTAGTATTTCTTTGTTTTCTATTCCTAACTCATTGTTGTCATTCATTCCACAAGCATATAATTTTCCATCTGTTGTAACTATTACTGTTGTTTTGTCTCCAGCCTTAATTTCTTTTATTCCTGTAAATATGTTTTCACTGTTTTTTCTAACTGCTACAGGTGTTGTCTCGCTTGGTACATTGTTTCCGTTTGATAGTTGTCCATATGTATTGTCACCTATTGCATATGCTTTTCCATCATTTGTAAGCATTACAGTATGGTTTGTTCCTTCGTCTAAGTCTACTATTTTTCCAACTATAGGTAATTGTTCTTTTGTTGAAATGTTGTATACTTTTCCGTCTCCTGTTAATACATATTTTGATGTTATATCTACTGCATTTTCTGGTAAGTCTAGCAATTGTGCTCTTGATGAGTATCCGTTTCCCCAAGCGTATACTTTTCCTTTTGATGTTATTGCAAAACTTACATTTTCTCCAGCTTCTACTTTTACAATGTCTTGTAATTGTTTTCTGTATATATCTTTTACAACTACTGGCTCTTCATTGCTATATCCGCTTCCTGTTCCTAATTGTCCTTTTTCTCCATATCCCCATGCATATACTTTTCCTGTTTCGCTTAAAGCCAATACATGATAGTTACCTACTGATATGTCTTTTATTGTGTCTTCTATTTCTGTTTTGCTTCCGTCTTCGTTTTTTATTGTGTTTTTTATAATTTTTACTTTTTGTGGTTCATTATATGAGTTTGTATCTCCTACTCCTAGTTGTCCATATTGATTTTGTCCATGGCTCCATACTGTTCCGTCTGCTTTTAATTCAACTGTAAAGCCATCTCCTGCTTCAACTTTTGGTGTTACTTTTCCGTTTCTTGGTAATACTTCTACTTCCACATTTTTGTTAAATTTTTGTATTTTTGTATTTAGTGTTCCTATTATTCCCTCATATGTAGCATTTAACATCGTTTTTCCTATTGCATTTCCTGTTACTGTGTTTCCTGCAAGCGATGCTATTGTTTCATTTTCTATTGTTTTATTCACTTCTCCTGATGCTTGTTTGTTATTTTTTAAATTAAATGAACTACTTAATGCTAGACTTATATCTTTACTTTCTCCAACATTTAATGTTATTCTTGCTGGTTCACATGATATTTCTAGTTCACCTATTTTTTCAAATTTACTTCTTGTTGTTGTGTCTTTTAGTCCTAGTTGTCCATAATCATTTAATCCAACTGTGTATACGTTTCCATCCCAGTCTACTATTGCAGTGTGTCCACCTTCTGATGCTGCTACTAGTTCTGTTTTGTATAAGTCTTGTATCTCTACTGGTTTATTTGAATGTACTGTATTTGCAGTTCTGTAGTCACCATAGTATCCAAATGTGTATACCTTACCGTCTTTATCTGTGATTATTGAATAACTATCCCCTGCTGATATATCTACTATATTAGTCATATTTGATTTTCCATCTGGTGTTACTACTTTTACCGCAGTCGATGATGATGTGTTATTTCCATTTCCTAGTTGACCATATGAGTTACTTCCCCATGCATACACTTCTCCATCTGAAGTTAATCCTAAATAATGATTATATCCTGCTACTACTTTTATTAAGTCTTTTCCATATGATTTTGTTTCATCTAGGTTATATGCTTTTCTATTTTCTGCTAATACTAAGTTACCAGAAACATCAATAATTTTTCTTGTAAAGTTTAGTTTGACAGGTTTTGCACCATATCCACTTCCCCAAACATATACTTCTCCGTTTTGTGTTAAAGCTATTGTTATATACTTGTATGCATCTATTTTTGCTATATTTTCCAATCCTGTAACTTTTACAGGTACTAGAGAATCTTCTCTTGTTCCATTTCCTAATTGACCATTACCATTATATCCCCATGTATAAACTTCGCCTTTTTCTGTTAATGCAATACTATGGTAATATCCTGTTTTAACATCTGTTATTTTTTCCTTTATATCTATTATTTGTTGTGGTTCAGAGTATTCTGTTGTATTTCCTAATCCAAGTTCTCCATTATTATTTTGTCCCCAACTCCATACTGTTCCGTCTTGTTTTAGTGCTAATGAAAATTTATATCCTAAACTTACCTGTATATTACTATCATTTACAACTTTTACCCAGATGCTTGTTGTTCTTTTTGTTGATGTGTCTGTTACTTTTATTTTTGTAATTCCTTGTTGTTTTCCTGTTATCATTCCTAGAGTTGTCAATTCTGCAACGTTAGAGTCTTCTATTTCGTAATTTAGTGTTCCAACTTTTGTTGTACTATCCGTATATACATTCATATCGTCTTGAATATTGAATAATAGTGGATTTATTTTTTGGCTCTTATCTACTCCTACTGTTATCACTTTTTCTGGATAGTTTAGGAATCCATCTCCCATTTTGCTCAAATATGTTGCACTTGTATTTCCTGAGTTTCCTATTTGTCCATATGTGTTATCACCTGATACCCATACAGTTCCATCTTTTCTTACTATACCAGTGTTTCTATCCGTATCAGACATTTCGCCAGTTTTAATTAATATTGCATCTGTTACTTCTGTTCCATCTTCATTTAGCATTGGTTTTAATTTTGATGCGTTTGTTGTTGTTCCATTACTTAATTGTCCATATCCATTATATCCTGTTGTATATACTTTTCCGTCTTTACCTAATATTGTAGTTATACTTGAATTTAATTCT
>ULOS01036160.1_pt1 | contig 22020 bp, 19 predicted proteins | sample 1952701 | NCBI WGS metagenome assembly ULOS01 (sample SAMEA4835607, study PRJEB28245) | human gut metagenome | biome: gut microbiome; material: fecal sample | place: Denmark | collected 2008 | reverse complement strand
TTCACCGAGACAGGGAACGGTTGCAGCCGGTATGAGGGATCAGATCGGACCGGAGATCAAGAATCAGAGGAGCGATGTGCTGCTGGCATTATCTGAAAAGAACAAACATGCATATGAAGCTTCTTTTCGGGGAGAAATTCTGGAGGTTCTGATTGAAGAAAAAGTCCGGAGAAATGGAAAAGACGGATACCGTGGACATACAGAACGCTATATAGATATTTTTGTAGAGGAAGAATGTATGCACAGGATTTGTGGACGAGAAGTGGATATCATCAATCATATAGTGCAGATTCCATATGGCATGGAATAGACAGCCGGTGTGGGAAAATTATGCATGAATTGCGTTGGAACATATACAAATATGCGGCTTTAGGTTGAATTTTGCGTGATTTTATATTATTATAGGATAAGATTTTTTTGCAAAGATGCCGATGGCACTTGATAAAAGTAAGGATGTGAGTATATGAATAATAGAGAAAATACACAACATATTGCACAACTGAAAGATAATACAATAGATGTAACACAGATCATTGGACAGGTTTATGAGGCTTTGACAGAAAAAGGATATAATCCGGTCAGCCAGCTTGTTGGTTATATTATGAGTGGAGATCCTACATATATCACCAGCTATAAGAATGCAAGAAGTCTGATCATGAAGGCAGAACGGGATGAGATCATTGAAGTTCTGTTTGAAGATTACATCAAGAATAATCTGATCAAGTAGATGAAGAGTGTATCAGAATAATCGAATCAGGCAGAGAGAAGAACAGGATAAGAGTATGCGGATAATTGGATTGGACTACGGAACAAAGACAGTAGGAGTTGCGGTCAGTGATGCGCTGATGATCACGGCACAGCCACTTGAAACAATAGAAAGAAAATCAGCAAACAAGCTTCGACAGACACTTGCGAGGATAGAGAGTATCATTGAAGAATATCAGGCGGAACGGATCGTTCTCGGATATCCGAAGAATATGAATAATACGATTGGAGAACGGGCAGAAGCGACCGAACAGTTTAAAGAAGATCTGGAACGCAGGACAGGCCTGGAAGTGATCCTGTGGGATGAAAGACTCTCTACGGTAGAAGCAGAACGGATTTTAATGGATACTGGAGTCAGAAGAGAAAACCGGAAGCAGTATGTGGACAAGATGGCTGCTGCGGTTATTTTGCAGAATTATCTTGACAGTCAGGCTCATGAAGGGCAGACAGAATAGTCGAAAGGATTAAACAGAATGGAAAACGACAGCATAGTATTTACAGATGAAGATGGCAATGAGGTTGCTTTTTCTGTTATGGAGCAGACAACTCTTGGCGGAGTGAATTACCTGCTTGTTACAGAAGATGGAGACGATGAGGATGATGGTTCTTTCCTGATCCTGAAGGAGAATGCTTTAGACAGTGAAGGTGAGATGGCAGCGTTTGATATCGTTGAAGATGACAAAGAATTAGAAGCAGTTATGAAGATATTTGAAGAACTGCTAGAGGACGTAGATTTGGAGGTATAGAACATTGAAAAAATTGAATAGTGATGCAGTAAAGATCATTCCATTGGGCGGATTGGAACAGATTGGAATGAACATTACTGCAATAGAGTATGAGGACTCTATTATAGTCATTGACTGCGGTCTGGCATTCCCTGAGGACGATATGTTAGGAATCGATCTTGTAATACCGGATGTCACTTACCTTAAGGAAAACGCGGACAAAGTCAAAGGACTTGTGGTTACCCATGGTCATGAGGATCATATCGGAGCCATTCCTTACATTGAGAAAGAACTCAATATGCCGATTTACGCAACAAAGCTTACGATGGGACTCATCGAGAATAAACTGAAAGAACATAATCTGATGAACAACACCAGACGTAAGGTTGTAAAATATGGACAGAATATCATTCTTGGAAAATTCCGGATAGAATTTATTAAGACGAACCATTCGATTGCTGATTCCGCAGCATTGGCGATCTATACGCCGGCAGGACTGCTTGTCCATACCGGAGATTTCAAGATTGATTATACACCGGTATTTGGAGACATGATCGATCTCCAACGTTTTGCGGAACTTGGAAAAAAAGGCGTTCTGGCACTGATGGCAGATTCCACAAATGCAGAACGTGAGGGCTTTACAAAGTCAGAAAAGACAGTAGGAAGAACCTTTGATAATCTGTTCAATGATAATCAGAATCATCGTATTATTATTGCTACATTTGCATCGAATGTAGATCGTGTGCAGCAGATTATCAATTCGGCATATAAATATGGCAGAAAAGTAATCATCGAAGGAAGAAGTATGGTGAATATCATCAGTACAGCTTCTGAACTCGGATATATTGATATACCGGACAACACGCTGATCGATATCAGCCAGATCAAGAATTATCCGGATGAGAAGCTGGTTCTGATCACGACAGGAAGCCAAGGTGAAAACATGGCTGCCTTATCAAGGATCGCAGCATCGATCCATAATAAGATCTCTATCATGCCGGGAGATGTGGTCATATTCAGTTCGCACCCAATCCCTGGTAATGAAAAAGCGGTATTCAAGGTAATCAATGAGCTGGAAATGAAAGGTGCTCATGTAATTTTTGAAGATACACATGTATCCGGACATGCATGCAGAGAGGAATTGAAGCTGATCTATGCACTCACAAAACCAAAATATGCGATACCAGTACATGGTGAGTACAGACATCTGAAGCGCCATGCAGAACTGGCACAGGAGATGGGTATTCCAAAAGAGAATATCAAGATCCTGACAACAGGAGATGTTCTGGAAGTCAGTGAGGATAAACTGGAAGTAACCGGAAAAGTTCCTGCACAGGGAGTCTTTGTTGACGGACTTGGAGTTGGAGATGTTGGAAATATCGTTTTAAGAGACAGACAGCTTCTGTCGCAGAATGGTCTTCTGATCATCGTAGTGACACTCGATAAATACAGCAATAACCTGATTGCAGGACCGGATATCGTTTCCCGTGGATTTGTATATGTCAGAGAATCGGAAACATTGATGGAAGACTGCCGTGCCGTAGTAGAAGAAGCACTGGAGAAATGCCTGCGGAAGAATATTACCGACTGGGGCAAGATCAAGACAACCATCAAGGATTCCTTAAGTGAATTCCTTTGGAAGCGGACGAAGAGAAGCCCGATGATCCTTCCGATCATTACCGAAGTATAAATTGTCCTGAAAAATAGTGTCCATGCACAGATGCAGGTTAAGAAGAAAAGAGGAAACAGACATGAGTGATGTTGTTGAACTCAGCAAAAAACTGAATGAAACGATAAAGGAGTCAGAATTCTACAGAAATTATCTGGCCTGCCGTGAACGGCTGTATGAACATCCGGATCTTCTCCGGGGACTGAATGAATTCAAGAAAAGAAATTCAGAGATCCAGAACCGTGGCTCTGTGGATAATCCATACGATGAGGTGGTTGCACTGTTTGAGGAGTATGACGCAATCGTTCACGACACGATCGTGAATGATTTCCTTCGGGCAGAACGAAAGCTGTGCAGGATGTTGAAAACGATGTATGATGAGATTGCAGATGGTCTGGATGTTGACATAAAGCAGTAGGATATGATAAAACAGTTACGAGAAGTGTCTGGATGGACACCGTAAGATAAGGAGAACAGATATGGCTATAGATAGTGCTGTAACAATGAAACGGATATTGCGGTTTGCGATAGGCTTACTGGTAAATGTATTTATCCTGTTTATACTTGTGAAAGTGTTTGCGTTTGGCTTTAGCTTTGCCTATGATGTATTTGCCAGCAATAGCTGTAAGGATAAATCTGATACAAAGGTAGTCACAGTCACAGTTCTGCCGGATTCTTCGATCAAGGATGTATGCGAGACTCTGGATGATGCCGGAGTTGTTAAAAATGCATACGCACTGATGGTACGTATCCGAATCGGATCTTATGCAGCAAAGATAAAACCTGGAACATATGAGATCGCACCAAGTTATACAAATGATGAGATCATAACGATCATAACAGGTGGAACTCTGGATAGTGACAGTAAGAAAAGTGGAGATAATAAATGATAACAGATGAGAGAATTGCATCCTTCATAAATTCATTCAACAATGACTATGATGATGCAATAACTGCTATCAGAAAAGAAGCAGAAGAGCAGGGGGTTCCTATCATACGAAGAGAGGCCGGAGAATTTATCAGGCTTCTTCTGAGAATGAAGAAACCGGTAAATATACTGGAGATAGGAACTGCGGTAGGCTTTTCTGCTATTTTTATGAGCAGGTTTATTGCAGAGGGTGGACATATCACAACAATTGAAAACTATCAGCCGAGAATTGATCAGGCAAAAGAGAATATAAAGCTGGCAGGTGCAGAAAAGAAGATCACTCTGTTAGAGGGAGATGCAAATGAGATCCTGCCGACATTGTCGGATCAATATGATCTGGTCTTTATGGATGCTGCAAAAGGTCAGTATGGAAGCTTTTTCCAGAAGGTGGTTCCTTTGCTTGCGCCGGAAGGAATCCTGCTATGTGATAATGTGCTGCAGGATGGAGATGTACTGGAATCGCGGTTTGCAGTAACCAGAAGAAACCGGACAATTCATGCCAGAATGCGGGAATATCTGTATGAATTAAAGCATGATGAACGGCTGGATACAGCCATCCTGAATATAGGAGATGGAATGAGCCTATCGGTGAAAAAAACGGCTGATAAAAAGGATCATTGAAAAAGTAGTGGATCAATGAAAAAACAAGAAGATATTAACAGGCGGATGGCAACAGACTAAAAGGTGATGCCATCTGTACGGAAAGAAAAGAAGAGGGTTTTGAAAGATATGGCAGAACGTAAAGTGGAACTGCTTGTTCCGGCAGGTAGTCTTGAGGTATTAAAGGTTGCAGTAGATTATGGTGCGGATGCAGTCTATATTGGCGGACAGGCATATGGACTTCGTGCAAAAGCAGATAATTTTTCGATTGAAGAAATGAAAAAGGCTGTGAAATATGCGCATACAAAGAATGCAAAGGTATATGTGACAGCAAATATATTTGCACATAATTATGATATTGAAGGAATGAAGGCATATTTTGAGCAGTTGAAGGATACCGGTGTCGATGCGGTTCTGGTATCAGATCCGGGTATTTTTATGCTGGCAAAGGAAACCATGCCTGATATGGAACTTCATATCAGCACCCAGGCAAATAACACGAATTACCTGACGTATAACTTCTGGTATAATATGGGGGCAAAACGAGTGGTCACAGCCAGAGAGCTGTCACTTGTGGAGATTAAACAGATCAGAGAACATATTCCGGAGGATATGGAGATTGAGTCCTTTATGCATGGAGCAATGTGCATTTCCTATTCCGGACGCTGCCTGCTCAGCAGTTATTTTACAGGAAGAGATGCAAATCGTGGAGCATGTACACATCCATGCAGATGGAAGTATCACATTGTAGAAGAAACAAGACCGGGCGAGTACATGCCGGTCAATGAAGATGACAGGGGTACTTATATTTTTAATTCCAAAGATCTTTGTATGATTGAGCATATCCCGGAAATGATCGATGCCGGAATTGACAGCTTTAAGATTGAGGGAAGAATGAAAACGGCACTATATGTTGCAACGGTAGCAAGAACCTATCGTAAAGCAATTGATGACTATATGGAATCTCCGGAGTTGTACCGGTCAAATATGGAATATTATAAATCAGAAATTGCAAAATGCACATACCGTCAGTTTACAACTGGATTTTATTTTGGAAAAACAGATCAGGATTCTCAGATCTATGATAATAACACATATATTAAAAACTGTACTTATATAGGCAATGTACAGGAGGTTACAGAGGACGGACTGGTTGCATTTGAACAGAAAAACAAATTCTCAGTCGGAGAAGAGATAGAATGTATGAACTTTGATGGAACCAATACGGTCTGCCGGGTTGAGGAGATCTACAATGACCGGATGGAACCGATGGAATCAGCACCGCATCCAAAGATGCAGTTGTATGTAAAGCTGGACCGCCCGGTATCAGCGGGAATGATACTCAGACGGCAGGAGCTTTCGGAATAGGTCAGGCTTCAAGCTGCCTGCGGATCTTCTGTAATGCCCGTTTTTCGATTCTGGAGACATAGGAACGGGAAATCCCCATCTGGCTGGCAATCTCTTTTTGTGTGCGTGGAGGGTGACCGTATAGACCATAACGACGGATGATAAGGCTGGCTTCCTGCTCGGACAGACAGTGCTTCAGACAGTATGGAAGACGGTTTATGTGGTAAGCATGCACCATAGAATCCAGAATAGTTGCTTCATCCTGACTGATGATGTCGATCAGATTGATCTCATTTCCTTCTTTGTCGGTACCAATCGGTTCAAACAGGGAGACTTCGCGGGCGTATTTTCTGGAGTGACGGAGCATCATGAGCAGCTCGTTGTCGATACATCTGGAAGCGTATGTGACCAGACGGTTGCCTTTGGCATGGTCGTAGGAATCGATCGCCTTGATAAGACCGATGGTTCCGACGGAGAGCAGATCATCATTGTCAGCGGTTCCAATGTATTTTTTTGCAATATGGGCGACCAGACGCATATTGGATTCGATCAGAATCCGCCGCGCATCGGCATCCCCTGCCCTGCATAATTTCAGATAATATTCTTCCTGATCCGGTAAAAGGGGTTTTTTAAATGCCTGCATAGAAAATAGACCCCTAGCGATTTGTATATATTTTATGATTAAAATGTGGAAAAAGTGCATATCCCAAAAAATAAAATTGGTAAAATGTGAAAAAAATTAAAAAAAAATGACTAAAATCTGTTCAAAATGTTTAATTTTTTATTAGATTGTGCTATACTCTGTAAGTAATGCTTGTATATTTCAGAAATGTAGGAGGGACAGACCGGTATGCGATTAGGAATGGGTCGTAAAAAGATTAGAATAGGTGATATTCTCGTAGCGGCAGGAGCTATTACAGAAGAACAGTTACAGGAGGCTCTGGCATATCAGAAAGAGAATGGCGGAAAACTCGGAAATGTTCTTGTTGATCTTGGTATGATCAGTAATGAGATTCTGATAACGCTTCTGACACAGCAGCTTGGCATTGATTACATAGAATTAAAGGGAGCAAAGATAGAAGAGAAGGTGCTTCATCTGGTTCCGGAGAATATGGTAGCAAAATATAAAGTTATTCCTATCGAGATCGATCCGGATAACCCGAATATTTTAAAACTTGCCATGTCAGATCCGATGGATATCAATGCGATCGATGATATTGGACTTGTAACCAATATGCAGGTGGAGCCTATGCTTGCAACAGAGGATCAGATCAATGATGCCATCGGCAAGTATTACGGAAGCTCCAAAGCAATGGAAGCGGCTGAGATGTATCGTCAGGAACAGGCAGATGCACTTGGCGGCGGAGATGAAGATGAAGTAAATGAAGATATAGATAATTCTCCTATCGTTTTGCTTGTAAAACAGATCATAGAAGGCGGAGTTCGACAGAGAGCGTCCGATATTCATATTGAGGCATTGGAAAGCAGTGTCCGTGTCCGCTACAGGATCGATGGTGCATTAAAACAGGTTATGTCCTACGACTTAAGTATTCTTGCGGGTATCACAGCCCGAATCAAGATCATCGGTGGTATGGATATTGCAGAAAAGAGAAAGCCACAGGATGGTCGTATCACGATCTTTGTAGACCGCAGAGAGTTTGATGTCCGTGTATCTATCCTTCCGACTGTATATGGAGAGAAGACGGTTATGCGACTTACCTCCAAGGACGGACTTACAAAACCGAAGAGCGGACTTGGTCTGGATGAGGATGAGATCAAGGTATTTGATGGAATCCTGAGTAATCCACACGGAATTATCCTTGTAACAGGACCTACCGGTTCCGGTAAATCAACGACACTGTACACATCCTTAAGTGAGCTGAACAAAGAGGATGTAAACATTATCACAGTAGAAGACCCTGTCGAGGCGAATATCAATGGTATTAACCAGGTACAGGTAAATAATAAAGCAGATATGACATTCGCAGCAGCCTTAAGATCCATTCTTCGTCAGGATCCAGATATCATAATGATCGGAGAAATTCGAGATGGTGAGACTGCTCAGATCGCGGTTCAGGCCGCTATCACAGGACACTTGGTTGTATCAACACTCCATACAAACTCAGCAGCAAGTACGATCACCCGTCTGGAAGATATGGGAATCGAACCTTATGTTGTAGGTGATGCGGTTGTAGGTGTTATTGCACAGCGACTTGTAAGAAGACTGTGCCCGACCTGCAAACAGCCTCGTCTCGTAGAAGATGAAGAGAGAATAGTACTCGGCGTGCCGGAGGATGAAGAAGATGTTATCATTTATGAGCCGTCTGGCTGCCCGTTGTGTAATGATACAGGCTATTCAGGACGAATCGGTGTATACGAGATGATGCCGGTATCCAAAGCACTGCAGGCGGTTATCTCGACCGGAGCGACAGCGGATAAGATTGAAAAACAGGCACTTGCAGAAGGTATGCTTACTCTGAAGATGGGTGCTGCCAAACATGTGCTGAATGGAATTACTTCCATGTCAGAGATGAAGAAGATCGTATATACAACAGGTGATGAATATTAAAAGATCCGGTCCGGTGATAAACCGGCGTGGATAAAAAAGATTTTTAGCAGAGAAGAATATGTGATCAGGCTCTGTAAAAATAAAATTGAAATTATGAATGCAACAAAGAAAGGAAGGAAACAGTATGCTGGATATGAAAGAGCTCCTGGCATTCTCGGTTGAGGCAAAAGCGTCGGATGTACATATTGCCGTAGGCATACCACCGAAACTCAGAATCAATGGACGACTGACAGAAGTTGAAGTTCCTCCGCTTACACCGGCTGATGCGGCTGAAGCAATCGGAGCAACGATGAAAGAGAGACATGTAGCAATTTTAAAAGATAGAGGTGAGGTCGATTTCTCATTCGATTCACCAGAAACCGGTCGTTTCCGTGTAAACGTATATATGGATCGTGGTAATATGGCTGCGGCATACAGACGAGTAGAAACACAGATCCCAAGACCGGATCAGCTCGGTATTCCGAGAGAGGTTGTTGAATTATATAAGAGAAAGAGAGGTCTGGTACTTGTAACAGGACCTACCGGTTCCGGTAAATCAACAACACTTGCTTCTATTATTAATAAGGCAAATGAAAACCTGACCGATCATATCATTACACTGGAGGATCCTATCGAGTATATTCACCATCACAACAAGGCAATCGTTAATCAACGAGAAGTTGGTATGGATACACTCAGTTATGCGAATGCTCTTCGTGCAGCGCTCCGTGAAGATCCTGATATTATTCTTGTAGGAGAGATGCGAGATCTTGAAACGATTTCAACAGCGATCACTGCAGCCGAGACCGGACACCTGGTATTCTCGACTCTGCATACGATCGGTGCGGCAAGTACGATCGACCGTATTATCGATATCTTCCCGACAAACCAGCAGCAACAGGTACGAGTACAGCTTGCGATGGTACTGGAAGGTGTTATTTCCCAGTCACTGCTTCCGACAGCGAACGGACAGGGACGAGTTGCAGCATTTGAAGTAATGCTTGCATCACCGGCGATCCGAAGCCTGATACGAGAAGCGAAGACACATCAGATCCAGTCGACGATCCAGACCAGCAGACAGCTCGGAATGATCACAATGGATGATGCATTGTATGATCTGTTCTCGTCCGGCACGATCACCAGAGAGATGGCTATGACATATGCACAGGATCAGCAGTATCTCAGAAAGAAGATCAACGGACAATAAGATGTACAATCCTTTTGTGCAATTCTTACAAAAAAAACTGCAATCATAAGAAATTATTGAATGTGGTTGAGAAATATAGTAATATAACAGGTATAGTATATGTAAAAGTCCGTGAATTTACGCGCACTTTTAGCTGGTAATAGTAGAAAACTATTACAAAAAAGAAGAAATATGACAGGGTCGGAGGAGAAACAATGGCAGTATTTAACTACAAGGTTGTTGACAAAAATGGTAAGAATAAAAAAGGTACCATTGAGGCCCCGAACAGAGATGGAGCGGAGAAGAAGCTGAAGGCAGATGGTTATGCGATCATGAGCCTGACAGAGCAGAACAGTCCATTTTCAGGGGGTTTGATTAAGAAGAAGGTAAAATCAAAAGATTTGGCAGTCTTCTGTAAACAGTTTTCAGCAGTTATAAGAGCTGGTGTTACGATTATATCAGCACTGGAACTGATGGGAGACCAGATAGAAAACAAAACACTGCAGAGAGCAGTTATGGATGCAAAGACATATGTTGAAAAGGGTGGAACGCTTGCAGATGCACTTCGTGTAAACTCAGAGGTATTTCCACCGATCATGATCAACATGGTCGCAGCCGGAGAGTTATCCGGTAACCTGGAGATCTGTCTCGACAGACTGACAGAGCACTTTGAAAAAGATAACGCGTTATCAGCAAAGATCAAGGGTGCGATGACATATCCTATCGTAGTATTCATCGTCATGATCATCGTAGTAATCGTGGTAATGGTAATGGTTATTCCTAACTTCTCAAGTATGTTTGCGGAGATGGGAACACAGCTTCCGCTGGCAACACGAATTATGGTAGCGGCAAGTAATTTCATTATACATAAGTGGTGGCTGTTGATCATCATCGTTGCAGCTATCGTTGTTGGCTGCAAGGCATTCAAGAGAAGTTCTGTTGGCGAACAGCTTTTCGCGAATATGGCGATCAAGATGCCGATTTTTGGTAACCTGACAATCAAGTCAGCATGTTCCAGATTTGCAAGAACAATGAGTACACTGATGGCATCCGGTATTTCCATGATCGATGCTGTTGAACAGGTGGCAAAGATGATGGATAACAAGATCATTCGCGATGGTCTGTTAGATGCCAAGACGCAGGTAGCAAAAGGTATTCCACTTTCCAAACCATTAAAGGATATGGAGATGCTTCCACCAATGCTTTCCGCCATGACAAAGATCGGTGAAGAAACCGGTGATATAGAAGAGATGCTTAGTAAGGTTGCTGACTACTACGATGAAGAGGTAGAAGAGGCAACAAACAAGCTGACAGCAGCAATGGAACCATTAATCATGGTAGTTCTTGCATGTATCGTAGGAATGATTGTTGCGGCTGTATACGGTCCTATCATGAGTATGTACAGTGCACTTGACCAGTACTAATACAAGTCCTGTTACATATTATAGTATTGATTAGATCCGGCAGTACGAGGATGCTGGTTTTAATATAGCATCGGAAGATGCATCAACAAACAACAAAGAATATCAATTTAAAAGGAGAGAACAATTATGAAGAAGAACAACAAAGGTTTCTCATTAGTAGAGTTAATTATCGTAATCGCTATTATGGCAATTCTTGCAGGTGCTCTTGCACCAGCCCTTATCAAGTACATCAACAAGTCAAGAAGAAGTGCTGATATTTCAAATGCTGACACAATCCGTACAGCATGTCAGACAGCTATGTCAGACGAAGATGCAATGGTTGCAATCGGAACAGGCGTTACAGGCGCAAGCGTTTCAGACTTGAAGTCAAGCTACGGTGCATTCAGCACAGAGATCAGCAGCATTCTTGGTAACAGCACAATTACTTCAAAGTACTTCGACAAAGGAAATGAATTCACAGTTGATATCAATGTAGCTGGTAACACAGTTATCGTTAAAGCTGGTTCTCAGCAGGTTTCACCTCAGCCATAATAAAAGGCGGGCATAGTGAACAGATGTAAGGATCTGATGTTAAACAGATAATCATTACATCAGTCAGACATCAGAAGGGTGATGAATAAGTTGGTAAGAATCCTCGTTTTTCGATCTTGTTTGTCGCCCTTCAAAATTGTCTAACAACATGAAACGTCAACATGTATGAAAAATATGCATGTTGGCATCTCTTTCATGGTCACACGTTTTATATAAGCTTTATATAATAAGAAGAGATTTATATAACATACGAGTGACTATTTTGCAGTCAGCGGTTTTATATTGTTTGTGTCTGAAACGAATAAATGTAGAAAGAAGAAACGCGAATGACAACGGCATTGAACTAATGGCGGCAGCCGGCTTACAAAAAAGCTGGAAACTGAAAAATAGGCATGAAAGATGAACGGGTCAATCATCCGTGTGCTTATGATTAAAGGTGACAGATTGTTTACCTTTCAGCCTGTACATACAGGCATATTGTATTTTATTTTAAGTGGGGTGAACAGCTTGTAGGCTGGTACTCAGGCAATTGGAATATACATATTCCACAAAAAACTACTGATTAGCGAGGGAGGCTATTTAAAATGGCGAGTAATAACAAAGTCTTAACAATCGACATCACAAATGAAAGTATTACTATTACAGAAGTAACAGCTTCTGAAAAAAAGACTTCCACAGTTCATAATGCCATCATCTTCGAGACACCGGAAGATGCTTATGAAGATGGTTTCATTAGAGACAAGGAAAGAATTGCAGAGGCGATCAAATCACAGCTTGCTGCAAACGGAATCACTAACAAGAACGCAATATTCGTTCTTACCTCTACAAAGATCGTTAACAGAGAGGTTCTTGTACCTTTCGTTAAGGAAAACAAAATTAAAGGAATTATTAATGCGAACTCATCAGAGTATTTCCCTGTTAATATAGAGGATTACACAGTATCCCATTCTGTATTAGAGACAGTTACTGATGAAGAAAATAACAAACAGTTAAGAGTTCTTGCAGTTGCAGCACCAACCAGTATGGTTCGTTCATATTATGAAGTTGCAGCACTTGCAGGACTGAAGGTAGTTGCTCTTGATTACATTGGAAATGCCATGTTGCAGTTGATCAAAACACAGACCAGCGAGAACATGACGACTATGGTAATCCAGTTAGGTAGCGAATCTACTGTACTTAATATCGTAAAAGGAGATATCCTTCTGTTACAGAGAACTGTACCATATGGTACCAATGTTGTTGTAAATGAAGTAATGGATGCAAAGGGTGTTGATGCTACAACAGCAATGACATTACTCCAGAATGAAAGACTGATCACGGTTGATTTTGATGATAATGCGATCACAGGATCTTTCCGTTACCTGATCAACAACATTGGCCGTGTAATGGATTTCTTTGCATCAAAGAATCCTGATAAGCCGATCGATGATGTATTCCTGACAGGCGATGGCGCCCTGATCAAGGGAATTGATGGTCTTTTCAAGGTACAGCTCAATGTTTCAACAAGAGTTATGGACAGTTTATTCAATATCAAATTTGACCCAAAGATTGATTTGAAGATATATAATCCTGTATACCTTATGGTTCCAATCGGTGCTGCTTTTGCACCTATGGGATTCACAATTTCAGAAGGCGGAGCTTCCGGCAAGAAGGAAGGTCAGATGGATACAACTCCACTGGTAGTTGCATTCCTGATCCTGGCTGTGTTAGTGGCAGGCGGATTAACGGCTGTGTCATTTGTATTAAAGAATCAGGCACAGACAGAGCTGGATGATGTAAATAAGAAGATCGCTTCTATTCAGGATATTGAGACGATCGTAAAGGATTATGAAAATGCAGAAAGCGTTTATGTTGATGCCATGAGCATGTACAGCTACACAAAGAACTTGAATGAGAATGTTGTAACATTTATCACGGCTTTGGAAGAGAAGATGCCAAAGGGAACTGATATCACAGCATTTGAATCCGATTCAACAGGTGTTTCAATTTCAGGAACAGCAACAGAATATGATGATATTGCAGGACTTGCGATCAGCTTAAAAGAAATTGACTGTATTGATAACTCATTCATTGGAAGTATCACAGAAAATGTAGATGAAGACACAGGTAAAATAACATATGATTTCACAGTAACGTGTATCTATGTTGACGCATCAGCGGCAGATGCTGATACAACTGAAACAGATGCTACATTAGCTGAGTAAGGGAGGGCATAGAACATGGATGCAATGACAAAAGGACAAAGAAATTTATTATTATTTTTACTCGGTGTTGTTATTTTATTTGTGCCGATCAGATTTGTGGCATTAAGCAATTTTGATGACCGTAAAGAGCTTGTTTCAAAGAAGGATGAACAGCAGGTTTATTATAACAGCCTGAAAGCAAAAGATGTAAACAGAGATCAGTACATCAAGGATACAGAGAACTATAAGAAAGAATATGAAGCAATCCTTGCAGAATTCCCATCAGAGATCTATCAGGAAAATACAATCATGTATTTACAGGGGATCAAGGACGAATATAAGTTCCGTTTCACAGATGTATCAATGGGAGAGGAACAGCTCTTCTATACACTTGGAACCGGTGCTGTTGGTGATGCTACATTAGATGGTGCAGCAACAGGAACAGCTTCTACAGATGCAAATACTACAGCAGCTACAACAGAGACTGCAGCCGCTGGCACAGATGCTACTGCAGCAGTAGCAGGAGAAAATAATTTCAACTGCTATTCAGCAAGCTTCCCGGTTACATATTCAGGTTCTTATCAGTCTGTTAAAGATGTTGTTGATTACATCGAGAAGAGCGATTTCCGTATGACAGTTGACTCTATCTCAATCGCATTTGATGAGGAGACTGGTGATTACACAGGAGATATGTCATTCTCTGAATATGCTGTTACAGGTGGAGACAGAACCACAGATCAGGTTAACGTAAATGTTCAAACCGGTAAAGATAACATTTTCGGAAATCCAACCGTAAAGAGTAGTACGACAACTACAACTACAGATAGCAATCAGTAGGATGTAGACTTGCAACCCGTAGATTCGATTTGAACGGAGTGAGAAGTAAGAATGGCAAAGAATAATAACAAAGGCTTTAGCTTGATTGAAGTAATCATAGCTGTAGCAGTATTTGCTATATTAATTGCTCCCCTTACCGCCCAGTTGATTTCAGCGATCAATGTCAATACGAAGTCAACAAAGAAACAATATGCGATTGAAAAAGCTGAAGAGATCATGGAAAGCTTTAAAACTGCAAATATGAAAGGAAGTGCCATCAGTATCCCTGATGGCAATTCTACAGGTAATTATGAGTTTGGTCTGGATGATTCCCAGACACAGACTTATACCCTACCGGAAAGTGCGGGAACTGTAGATTATCACATTAATACATATTCATGCAGTGGAATATCGCTCGGGGGAGAATACGAGAAGTATGATTGCACAGTAACTGTAAATGATATTGCGCATGCAGTTGCAACAAAGGGATATGTATGGGATGCCAATACAAATGACCTGAAGAAAGACGGTTCTGAGTATGTCCGCCTTACATCAGGTGTTGGTACAGTACGTAATCTTGATAACAAGCAGTCAGCGATCATTGCTGGAGCAACCTATATGGGAGCAACCAGTGGTATAGAAGGAAACAGTCTGGATAATCAGGCAGCGGCATATTTTAAAGATGTGAAAGTGGATATCTTAAAGAGATATTCCGTTTTGTATAATCAGTATCTGTCCGGTGCTACCTATCTGGATAATGATTCGTTCCAGAAAACAACCACGATTAAGGTTTCAAAGACTTTATCCGGTTATATGGTACAGTGTTTTGTAGAATATCAGGATAAACCATCGTTTAATCCTATCATTAAGGCATACACGAATGGAATTGCAAGCGATACCTATAAACCGGATGGAAAATATGGAGAGGGAATTGTATATCAGAAGGAATACAAGACACTTCCTCCAATCTATCTGTTATATGCACCTGCAGTGTGTAATGGTGTATATTGTAATAATGATTATATCAGAGTTGAGACATCAGGACTTGCTGATGATGAAAAAGCAAAGATCTACTTATTTGAAACAATTGCTTCAATTGATCCGAAATATGAGGAGATTATTTGCGATACACTTGGCGTAAGCAGTATTGACAGTCTGGTTTACCAGAGCACCAGTCATACAAGCTCACCATCTTCTGTTAAGGTATATGTGAACCGCACTGGTGATGATACCAAGGGAAAGATTGAGACATATTCGAACTTCGGAACTGAGTATGATGAAACAGATGCAACTGCTATTAAAGTTAAGAACACATCAGATGATACAAGTGATGAAACATACCTGTATGATATTCATGTTACATTGACAGACAGTGATGGCAATAAGACAGAAGTATCAGGAACAAGGGGGAAATAAGAGATGCTGAAAAAGTTAAAAAACAAGCTTAAATTAGCGGATAACCGCGGCTCGAGTTTTGTCCTTGTTATTGTATCAGCAACTTTCTTAAGCATACTGGTGTCAGCATTGTTAATGGGAACTCTTTTGGCATATAAACTTCGTTTTTATAAGCTGAATTCCCTGAATAACTTTTACAGTGTTGAAAAAGCCATGGATGAGATATATGCCGGAATTGGTGCAGCGACAAATGAGCATTTGTATTCCGCCTATACGACAACGGCTGAGATTGTTGTGTATTACAAGGATGGTCAGTATAACAATCTGACAGAAGATGAAGCGAATGATCTGTTTAAGCAGTTCTTTATGCAGGGTATCAAATCAGATAAGACATTCAGCAATATGCCAACTCTGATCGAAACCTTAAAGGGCTATATTACAGATCCGGATGTATCACTTGCCTGTGACAATCTGAGAATTGTATTCAAGGATAAAGAAGGTCGTGAAAAGTACATCAAATATGTAGCTGGAAAGAATGGAAAAGTTACAGGTGTAGCAAGTGCCAATACGATCGATGAGAATAATATCGAAGAGATTACATTCAGAAATATTGGTGTAAAGCGTACAATCACATTAAGCAGCACAGATTCCGCGAGCGGAGCAATGGCGCCTGGAACTTATGTACAGACGATCACAACAGACCTTGTATTAAAGAAACCGGAATATAATGTTTCTTTTGATATGGCAGGTGCAAACAGTGACAGCTTATATAATTACGCATTGCTTGCTGATATGGGACTTCAGGTATCTGGAACAGCAGCAGATACAGAAGTAAATATAAAGGGTAACATTTATACCGCTTCTGACTATTACAATAAAGATTATAACGGAAAAACAGATACAAAGGTAACAAATGAATACAGCCGTACAGTTGAAACCAAATGGGGATCAACAGATGAGAGTGCATATTCCGGTATCTTTGTACAGGGTGACAGAGCGAATCTGACACTGAATTCCGATATTATCGTTAACTCAGGATCTCTCGCAGCTTTTGATGGTGCGGAGATTAATCTTTCAGGACGTACATCCCTGTTATCAGAACTCTGGACCGATAACATCATCATCGGAGGTGATGAGGGCGGACAGATCAAAGCGGCAGCAAATGCTTATGTATATGATGATACAGAGCTGAATGCAGAGAAATCTGAGCTTACATTTACAAGAGGAACTTATTTTGGATACAGCTATACAGCAGATGACGTAAGAAGCATTAACCTTCTTCGTACATCCGGTAACCTTGCAACAGGATTCAAATTAAAATCACACTTCAGTGACAGTGCGATCATTGTCAATGGAAAGAATTCAACTCTGGATCTTTCAAGTCTGGAATCTCTGTATATTGCAGGTAAGTCCTATATCGAATTCTCCAAGATCGCAGCAAATACGATCACAGATGAGAAAGAAAGAAAAAACTTTGGCCTTACGAAAGATTCTGATTATGCATTCACAGCATTAAACGATTATTCAACCGGTCAGTCTCTTGATGTTAAGTCCAATCAGTTGATCTTCCTGACACAGTGGGATCTGTATGATAATACTGAGGTTGTGGATGAGAACGGTTATACACATGTAACATTAAAGTTCCCTAAGACATTTTCAAATGATGTCCAAATTAACAAGCTGTATACTGATTTCGTAAAACAGCTCACATCTAATAATTATATTGTAGAAGCAATCAAGGAGACAGTTTCCGGACATGATTATTATTATCTGTACATTCAGGATGGTGATAATAATAAAGATGGAGTAAATGATGCAGAAGAATTTGTAGAGAAGTATTATGATCTCTTAAACACAGGCATCGACGAAACGAAAAAGAAATTGTACAATGTTGCTAACTATGAAAATTTTGAAGTTAAATTACTTCTGCCAAGCAAAGATGGTGATGTGGATGGAAGCAAGATCAAAACAAGTGGAGCTGTAACTGCTCAGAACAGTGACAATTCATTATTTGTTAAGGCATCTGCAGATACATCTCTGCAGGTTGATACAGCATTAAAAAATGCAACAGGATCAAAGACATTCTCAGTGTTACTTGGTAATAAGGGTACTACAGAGAATAATAATACATTTGCAGATATTAAAAAGAATTCAGAGGCACTTGGTGATCAGACCGCTCTTAGCAAAGAGGAGAAGGTCAGCAATCAGATTAATTATATGTATATCAATATGAAAGATCATCTGTCTGTAGTAGATAAAAAGGATGATACAGATACAGATGTTTCTGCATGGGAAGTGGCCGGATATACAAAGAACGGAAGTACATACACATACGCTCCGATCAAAGGATCTGACGGAAAGAACCTTGATACATTTGATTACAACTACAGTCTGACACCTCTTATCAAATATGTTGATTATGATAAGATCTTCTCCGGAAATCTTAGTATCAACAAGGTAGAGCCAGAGACAAATGCAGTTGTTATCATCAATGCAAATGATGTAACATTAAAATCCACAGCCGCTGATGGTGCTTTACAGGGTATCGTTATCTGTGGTGGTAATGTAACATTTGATAAGAGTGTAAAGTCATTCCGAGGAATGATCATATCAGGTGCAAAGATTATCTGTAACAGCAGCGTAGATATCTCAGCAGACGCATCCTTTACAGCAACTGTACTGGAAGAGTGTTCCAAGAGTGATGTAGAAGATCTGAGTCTGATCACAAGAGAGATCTTAAAGAACTATGTTAAAGTAGACGATAAAAACAATTCAGAGGTTTCTGGTTCAAGCTTATCAGACATCTCTTATAGCGACATTCTTGCATTCCAGAACTGGAAGAAGAATGTAGAGTAGGAGGGGTGAATATGATAAGAAAAATAAAAAGTGATTCCGGATATTCCCTTGTTGAATTGATTATTGTTCTTGCTATCATCGCAGTTATGTCAGGACTTGCGGCAGTGTCGATTTCTTCGATACGGACAGCTCGTGCGACTTCATCAAAGGAGTCGTTCAATCAGGAATTGTCAACTCTGCAGTCCCTGACAAAAACACAGGAAAGCGATTGGGCAATGAAACTGGAAAAAGTAGATGGAAAATATAACCTGGTATATGGTAAGAGCAAGAACGGATCGGATTTCACAGAAGATACTTCAAAGGATCGTGAGATTCTGGATCGTGTAACGATTTACTATTCAAATAATGGTTCTTCCGCAGGAAGTGAAGTTTCATCTATGATCATTAAGTTTAATAAGTCAGATGGTTCTGTTGAAACTGGAAGCGGTGTTTATACATTTTACAAAGACGGATCAACCGATTCTGTTGGTAAAGTAACACTGAATCGAGCAACTGGCAGCCATTATACAGGATCATGAGGAGGGGTGAAGCGTGAAGAAAAATAATAATAAAGGTTTCACTTTCATTGAATTAGTACTGTACATTGGAATTTTAAGTGTGTTTATGGTTGCAGTAACCTCACTTGTTGGTACAGTGGTATCCTCCAATAGAAAGATGACAAACAGAAAGAAAATACAGAACGAAGCCAGTGAAACATATGATACCATATCAGATATGATTATGGGTGCGACTGATGTGAAGATATTGGGAAGCGCATATGTGGCTACTACATCAGCGGGCGTCACATCTTACAGCCCGGTTTCCGGAGTATTTATTGTTCCGGATGATACAGATACAAAGGGCAGCGGAGGTGAATTAATGTCTGCTGGTGGTGTCGGAAAATGTACGGTCAACCTAGGAAAGGCAGGAACTTCTTCTTATAAAGCAATGAGCCCTTGCTATGACATTGCTGATATGAAGTCATTTGGTGATGTAACATCTCCGTCGACAGATGATACAACATATATTACTCCGGATTCATCTGGTAAGTTGTATTTAAAGATTAATTATGCATCTGGATTAAAGAGCAATGGAGACAGCGTGATCACATCCTGCACAATAACGTATGATAAGGCAGAGAAAAAACTTTACGTTTACAAGTCACCAAATTTAACGAGCTTTTTTGATGCAAGTGAAGCAGATGGTTCTGTTCTTTGTAAGGATGTGAAGAATTTTGTATTGCAGATCAATCCGGATGAGGACAGTATTGCAATAACACTGGAGCTTGAAGATTCAACAACGGCGGCATCTTATAAGATAAATGGTGTTGTTGGTATTCGAAATTCATATGTGCTTAAAAAGCATATATGGGATTAAGGAGGAAAGAAATAGTGTTTAAGAACAGAAAAGTAGTATTATCATCTGTAGCGATAATATTTACACTTATAGTATGTGCTATATTCGTAAACTTTACGTTGGCTAATTCTGGAACTCCTGTTGAAAAAAGTGAAGCGGATACAAGTGGCAGTTCAACATTGGTGGGCAGTTCAAACATTGATCAGGCGGTTCTTAACTCAAACGATTCCAGTCTGAAGAAGACAGGCGAGGATAAGTATCACATTGTTCAGATCCTTCCGGATGGTTTGGGATCCTATGCAACAGCAGATACATCAATGACAGAGATTGTGACTGCTTCCGGTTACTCAGGAAAGATCAGTGATGAAGCAGGATATAAAGGCACATCTGATCTGTGGAAATATGTATATGATGGAGAATACTTCAGATATGCAGTTTTCAATGGTTATAAGAATATTAAAGATGATATGGCACCGGGTGCAGTTCAGTTGACGACAAAAACAGTCAGTGATCTGAACGGTATGGGTACAGAGGCACAGGAAATACTTGCAAATGCAGATTTTATCTATATCGTTGCAACAACAGCAAATGATTATGCTGCAGGCGGTACAGATATCAGCGAAAGCTTATATAACTGGTTGGATGTATATGCAGGAAAGCATCCGATCATCTTTGATCGATATGCGTTATGTACAGCAGAGCCTGAAACGATCACAGGTAATAATGACCAGTATCGTATGGGATCTCTGGCATACAAATATGTAACAAAGACATTAAAGGGAAGAACAGATAATGTTCTCTGTGTAGAACCTGGTTTCTTCAATGTCCTTTATAAAGAAGCAAGTGGTAACAAGTCAGATCCAATGACAAATACCACAAAGACAATATCGGACTTTATTCTGACTGCTGAACGTTCTGCAACAGAAGGCGGAAAGGATTACATCAATAAGAACAGATATTATAAATGGTATACAGATGATAAGATGGAAAACTTCTTAAATAATAAGACCGATAAGGTTGATTCTGCATACGCAAAGATATCTGGAAATACGCAGGGTATATCAGGTTCCAGACATGAATGGAAATTTGATAATGCAAATGTTCTGGTGATCACAGATGGTACATCAAACAGTATGTTCTCAGAACTGGCATCAAAGAATGATGCACCGCAGTGCTCTGCAGAAAATTATGTATATAATAGTAAAACAAAGAAGTGGGAGTCTGTTGTAAAAGCTCCAAACAGCGACTTTACAAGTGATGCTTATGCCGGTAAGGGTTATAAGTTTGTTCCAAGTGGAGCAAATATCTATCAGATTCAGAGTAAGGATCTGTTAAATGCGGTTGACAGCTCAAAGGGAGCAAAGTATACAGCAAATGATCTTGCTAAGACTTATTTCCAGGATGTTGCTGCAAAGCAGATTACCGGTACGATCAAGTCTAAGGGAGATCTTGCAGGCTCTGTTGTTTATCTGGTTGTAACTCCAAAGGGAGAAGCAAGCAAACTGGCTGGTAATACAGATGGTACAGTTCTGGCATGTGAACTTACAACCGGTGAAGATGGAAATGGATCATATGATGAAGAGACAGGTATCTATACATATGAATATGGATTTCCTAAAGTAAATGCTGATTATGATTACAGTGTTCTTTTGGAGGCAACAGTGGATCCATCTTCATATGAAGACAATGGAGATGATTCTGATACATCAGGC
>ULOS01012033.1_pt1 | contig 22935 bp, 31 predicted proteins | sample 1952701 | NCBI WGS metagenome assembly ULOS01 (sample SAMEA4835607, study PRJEB28245) | human gut metagenome | biome: gut microbiome; material: fecal sample | place: Denmark | collected 2008 | reverse complement strand
TTTTGTTGTGGCTTTACAAGCCATTACTGCGCTGGTTACGCCACCAGCAATACCAGCAACCAGAAGAATCTCTGGGCTGTGCTTTTTAACATTGAGGCCAAGCTTGTGGAAGCTTCTTGACATCTTGTTCATAAGTTCTGTTTTCATGATTTAAAACTCCTTTTCAAAATTATATGGTGTTCCGACAGTACCAACACTGCCGTTTGAATCTGTTGGTGTGAAATGATCTCCAGGCATAGGATACTTAAACCTGAACATCAAATAGTTTGCGGCATCAATAAGATGCTCTGCATTATGGTCTTTCTTAAATGCATCAAGACAGAGTTCTGCTGTTGCTATAGCGTCAACCCTGCCTTCTGCGAAGTTTTTTCTTGCTGGTCCATACTTAAAATATGAAACCTCAATTCTGTGTTTACGTTCCTTGTCGAATTGCTCGGAATACTCGGATCTTAAAATATCACTCATGTGTAGACCTCCTTAGTTAATAGGAAGAGCCTTAGGAAGTCTCAGCATATATCCGTCTCTTACTCTGATAGGTTCTGCATTACGGATGTTTGTCCAGCCGTACTTATTATCTGTATAATTACCTGTTACGCCAACAAGATCATACAGATCAGCCACGGATACGATTCCGTATTGGTCAATAAGCTCATCCATTCTTGCAAGGACCTCTTCAGCTTCACCTCTGCTATCGAGTACAATATCGTCAAAGCTATATGCTGATGTTCTTACTCTATCCCTATCGCGGTCACGATAGCGGTCGTCATCACGTCTGTCATAATAATTTCTATAAGAAACCCTATCGGCAGAACTTCTCTTTGATCTTCCACCGGTGCTACCGTACAGAATCATATCAATTCCGTTTGTGACCATCTCTGAGATTGCTCTCTTAACTGATGGGATAAGTACATCTGTGATAACGTAAGACTTCACATTGTGAATATCTTCTGATATGAAGTTATCCGCGAACTTCGTAACGCCGTTCTTTTTCTTAACTTTTACGCTACCACTTACAACCTTTTCGACTTTCTTTTTGTCTGGATTAGGACCTGTTTTAATATCGGCCATGAGAATATACTCCTTTCAATAAAACAAAAAGGGAAATACCTTGTTCAGGTACCTCCCTCTTGTTAGAACTTTTGTTTCGTTTACTCTTCTTCCATCTCTTCAATGTCTTCAACTTCCAAGTCACGCACTGGCGCTTCATCTGGAGCATAGACACGATAACCCTTACTCTTCAGATACTCAACCTTCTCGGACTCTTCCTTTTCTTCGTCCTTGCGCTTCTTTCTCTGTCTCAGCTTACCTGCCACGGTAGCCAAAGCAGCTCCAGCCGCAACAAGACCGACCTTAAGTATAAGTCCGCATCCTTTGTCGTCTGACTTCTGTTCGGGTGTATCGATAACCTCTACGTTATCAGATGTAACCTCGTCAATGTTTGCAACTTCCATAATTTCCTTGTCTTCCATTTTCAAAGACTCCTTTCAAAAATATAAATTCGGAACATTTCGTTCTCATAAAACGCATTGCAATTTTCGCGAATTAGCAATAGTCGTATTTAGGCGGATTAACATAATCAAGCACAATACAAGGTGTGCCTTCGTACTCTGTTTCTTTACCTGCTATTTGTGAGAAACAATAAATCTCAAGCAGGTTGTCGACATTCCAACCCATATCATCACCGACACTCGAATGCGGGATACCGATCTCGTCATAGAAGTCATTAAGAGATGCTCCATCGGTGAAAGCAGAACTTAATATACTTTTATTGATCGCATTCTCGGCGCTCTTGATTGTATTCATATCAGATTTGAAATATCTTGCTGAGATAGGATCAAAGAATAAAACACTGCCTCTGTCCGTGACGATAACATTGCCAGAGTTCAAGGGTTTCTTCTCGATCTGCTTTTTAGCAACTTTTTCCTTTACTACTTTCTCTTTCTTCTCGCCAATTGTCTCGACAACGGCATCCTTATACTCTGCAAGGGCCGTTTCTGAAAGTTTATAAGCAGCTGTAATTGCGGCATTACGCTTGAGGTTGACTGAGCTTGCACCGATCAAACAAGCAGTAGAAGCCGTCGCTGTGAGCGCTGCGGGAATATAAAGTTTCCAACACGCCTTAACGACTTCTTTCTTTGTTGGGCTTACAACATCATAAGTATTCCTATCAATATGATCAAGCCCATCTGCAATTCGCACAGCCTTAACCGTCGCCTTTCCTGCGAGAAAGACGGATGTGATCATGCCAGCAATACCTATGCCAGTAAGTATCTCTGGACTGCGTTTCGTCACCGTACCTTTTAAACTTCTGGTGAACTTAGTTAGTGTTTCCTTTGTCATGAAGTTTTTCCTCCTTTTTATTTATGACATCAAAACGGAAGAGCCCTTGATTAGGACTCCTCGTCTTTTTTAGCCAATGCCTCGTTGACCTTTTCCTCGATAACCTTTTCTTGCTCTTTGCCACTTGCATAATTAGATATTGCAGTTGCAGCAAAACCTAACGCCATACCAGCAAGACCAATAATTTTGGTCCATTCGATTTTTTTATTCATTAGACATTCACTCCTTTCATTAAAGTCGATGCTATTCTTGCGAAATTAGTCAAACCAAGGTAACTCTTGTGGTGTCTCAATGCAGTAGATCTCCATACCATCATCCGTAGTAATCCTATCGAGAACTGATTCAAACGAGCGCATTGTTGTGCCGTCAAATATAGTAACTACATTTGAGTCATCTGTATCATCTGTATTATCTCGAGGTTCGAGTTCTTCTTTGGCCACTTCCTCAATAATCCTCTTATCGGCATCCTCACCGTAAATATCGCCGACTTTACGCTTGTAGTCTTTATAGGATTGATCGAGTAATGCATAAGCGCTCATAAGCGCAGCCTGATTACGCTTGTTAAGTGCGTTTGCCCCAAATATACAAGCGATTGTGGAGACACCAACAGCTATAGCCGGAATATAAACAGGACCTGCCGTTATAATTTTCTCCTTAACTGTAAGCTCTTCTCCTTTTTCCTGTTTCGCTTCCTCAAGTATTTGAAGCGCTTTTGGTGTGTCTTTTACCGCTATCACGGCGGTTGCTCCGACTCCGATTGCACCCATCACTGTAAGAATGGTAGATGAATGCTGTTTCAAAAATGCGTTGTTCATAGTTTAAAACTCCTTTCATTTATCTGCATCTGCAGAAAATTCCAGCTTTGCTGGTAATATAAAAACAAAAGAGACTCATTATGAGTCTCCGTTGTTGGAATCTTTAATAATAATCGCGATTCCGATTACGACCAATGCTATTCCTAGGATTGTCATAATCATCACCCCCTTTTTAATCGTTTCGTTCCATTAAAGAAAGTGTAAAAATCGCGAAAGCAAAAGCAAGAGTCTTTCGACTCCGCTTTTTAGATTACTTCTTTTTCTTCTTGATAATTTTCTTAATGATCCAATACACGATCAACCCAAATATAATCACATCACCGAATAGAATGATTGATGCACCTCCAGCAATTCCAATGCTAAGTACACCAATAACCACTATTAGGACCAACGCAATTAATAAGATTGTAAATATAATCATTTATAATTCCTCCTTTGAAATATGTAATCTTCCATTAAAGGAGGTGTAAATTGCGCGAAGAAAGAAAAGAGCCGAAGCTCTAATCTTTTAAAACTATATCTGTTGTTTCGTAACCACAATTTAATATTTCTTTATATGTTTCTTCACTGCATATTATAGTTAATGTACGTACCTTTATTCCGCTTACTTTAAAACGTTTGGAAATCTGGTAATCAGAAATCCTATTACCCAATTCCTTAATGCGTTTCTTAACAGCCTTGAAAGATCCGTCATCCTCTTCCGCAATAATAAACCATAATCTTTTCATAAATAATTCCTCCTTTGATTTTAAACAAACCATTGTTTTCATAAAGGAGTATGTATTTTACGCGAAAACAAAAGAGAAGCACTAGGCTTCCCTCTTATTAATTTTAGACTTGATTTTATACTTTACACTGTCCGCTTTAGCTGCTATCATTTGTCTAACTTCCGGTATAGTCATAGCCGTAACTGCAACCGTAGCTGCTGGTACAACAATCTGACCAATCCAGAGTCTAACCTCCCTAGCCGCCTCAATCTGCTTGTAAGTCATAAATATCACTCCTTTCATTATAGAATTTGTTGTTTTGGCGAAAAGGGAAAAGCCGAAGCTTATTCCCCTGTACCACATTTGTTAAGTTCCTTAATTGTGGCATTTGCAAGTGCCAGTTGGAATCCCAACTGTTTAGTTAGTAAAATCCGTCGATCAAGCATCTCCTTTTCTTTAGCATCAAAAGCAACAATACTCATTAGCTCTTGCAACTCGATGCTCATCTTAACTGTTTCTACTAACGTAGTTAGTTCCTCCATTTTTGGCATTTTGTTCATAATAAATTCCTCCTTAAGTAAAACAATAACTGTTTTGGTTTTCATAAAGGAGTATGTTAATCTCGCGAATCAAATATTTCGTCTATCAAAGCATGTTTCCCAGCGTTCTCTTTTCATCGGCTTTATCTTTAATGCCCACATGATTTGACGTATGGTCACTGTTGGATATAAACCGTCCGTACATTCACCTGCACGAGAATCAAAAAACTCTTTGAATCCTCTATGTAAATATAATTCATCAGTAAGCCACGAATCTATCTCACTCCACCAAGTTGTTTTGGATATCGGATCATGGCGTTGCTGAATCACTGCTAAACCTTTATTTCCTATCTTATATAATGTACATTTACTATAAACAGGGTGATTGCAAATATAAATCTGTCCATACATAGACATAAACATACTTGGTTTCTCGTAATGATATCTCATAAAACCTCACAGAAAAATAAGAGACCTTGCATTAAGGCCCCTTATCAATTTGTTTAATAATCTTCAAAATCAGGGATAGGCTCTTCCATCATTCGAATGACATTACATACTCGTCCGTCATCAAGTTCAATTTTGCTATGAGCAAAGTCAATCCAAGGTTGCCAGTACATATCCATACATTGACCCATGGTCCAGCCTAGTTTGTAGCCTTCGTCCAAAAGGTCTAAATCTAATTCATCGTACCACTCATTCAAATATGCATAATCTCTCATTACAAGATTACGATTGAGCGTGTATTCTGCTTGCTTTACTTTTTCTTTGGTTGACTCAAAATATCTTTTAGAGTAGTCATCATAGAACAGCTCTTTACCATCATCTACTCTAATTGAGACTTTCTTATACTCGTCTTTAGCAATTTCGTTCTTAACATTCTCATTAGATCCTTCGCCATAGAACTCTTCTACTTTACTTTGATATTGCTTGTAAGATTGATCCAGCATCGCATACGCACTAACCAAAGCCGCTTGATGGCGTTTATTAAGGACGTTTGCCGCAAAAATACAAGAGACAGTGACTGTTCCCATTAGAATAGCAGGAATATAACTTGGACCTGCTACAACGATTTTCTCTTTTACAGTAAGCTTTTCTCCCTTCTCAATTGTAGCCTCCTCTAAAATATCATTTGCCTTAGTGGTGGCTTTAGCCGTCAATACAGCAGTCCCTACTACTCCAATTGCTCCTACAGTTGTTAGAATAGTAGCAGAGTTGTTTCTTAAGAATCCCCTTGACTTGAGTGACAGTTTTTGTAATGTTCGTGAGTCTTTCATTGGTACTCACCCTTTCGATTAGGATAAAAGCAAAAGAGAAACAGCATGGGAATTGAACCCACAACCTCCAGATTTTTAATCTGTTGCTCTAACCATTTGAGCTAACTGTTTCTCATAATACCCCTTGTTATTTTCGCGTAAGAAAGAAAAAGAAAGACACTAAGTTTCCTTAGCGTCCTCCTTTAAATTAATCAGTTCAGTTCTTCCACTTGAACCAACTAGACATGCTTCTTCCTGGCGTCGATGTGAAAGTCTCCATCTGCTCGACTTTGCCGATAAATCCAGCTAAGCTACGTTTGCAGACGGTATCAATAATTGGTGTCAGGAGCACTCCAGCAGCAACCGTACCGATCTTAATCATAAGGTCTTTCTTTTCATTTCCAACCTTCTTAGATTCGTTTCTTACGTTTGTTGCCTTCGCAATCTCTGCCAACATTTTCTCGTACTCGTCTGAACCTGGCTCCAAATTTGCCAGCTTATCGTACATTCTGTTCAACTCTTCATCGTGCCTTTTCCTCAGCTTGTCCATTTCGATTCCTCCTAAAAATATTGTGAACTAATCGTTCCATAAAAGAACGTGCTACTCTCGCGTTTCGACTTTCATGGTGACATACTCTTCTTGCATTATGTCTTCTGGGTAAGTCGATAATTCCAAAAATAAATATGGACCGTCCGGATCAGAATTGTTGACCTTGAGTGTACCAACCGGCTTGTTTTTAGCTCTATTTCTAGTAGCCTCGAATATTGAACCAGCAACAAAACCGCAGAAGAACATACCCGCACAGGATATAATCAGTGTCAAAATATCCAACTAAAACCCTCCTTTCTAAAATGTTTTTCAAAAATTCCAACCCGGGATTTTTTCGACATTACAAAAATAACATCATTTGTCGTCACCCACGTACGGAATTTAAGCTAGCTTAGATAAAATTTAATCTAGGATAAAAGAAAAAGGAAAGCCCATGTAGGGCAATCCTTTTAAACTCTTACCTTTTCAAGATAAACTTCATTTCCTCTCTGGTGAATCTTGATTGGAAATTTACCTCTTTTAGCAGCCACGCGAAGTGCATTTGCAGCACTGTGGACATCTACGTAATTGTTTTCGCTGTATTCGTATTTTCCGAATATAGCATCACTCTCGTAGAATTCCCCAAGCAATATCTGCAAGCTATTCCTCGTCGTTGTCTTCTTTTTTGGTAAATCCTTTACTTTTACTATTCTTGCCATATATAAATTCCTCCTTAAAAATATGTATGAGTTTCCTCATAAAGGAGTATGTTTTTAATGCGAGCAAAAAGAAAAGGAATCCTAAATTAGGACTCCTCTCCTTCAGAAATTTGCTCTTTCTTTTTATCTTTGTTTTTAACTTTTCCATAAATGGCCATTGCAGCGATAGGAACCGCTATAAGAGATGCATTCAGTAAGACAACACCTTTACCGTGTTTCTTCATGTACGCCTTCTCCATAGCTCTTTCTTCTCTCTGAATATCCCACCATTCTGTGAAAAATCCTTTCATGATAAATTCCTCCTTTTAATTTCTTCATAAAGGTACATGTTTATTTCGCGAATCTAAATATAACTCGTACTCAATTTCAGTTATCGTATCGGCGATATTCTGCAATGTATCCTTTGTATCTCGTATAGTTCGGAATAGGTCATCTGGATGGCATAAGTTTGCGTCATTTTTAAGGTTTTCCGCATCATACTCCAAAATAGCGGCAAGACAATGTATTAATCTAGCCTTATTTCTGATCTCAATTTTTGTTCTACTTCTCATGTTTATCTCTCCTTAATCTCTTGATTCATTCAGCAGCCAGAAAAACCGTCTGTATCTGTCATAATAGGTATCTCTGCTACAAGGTATGTTCATTTGTGATTTTAAATATGTATAAGACAGCCCTTCTGTCACTGCTTTTAAAATATAATCATGCAAATCCTCATCCGCCTCTTTCGAAATACGCTCAATAAGCTTAATTCGTTCAAGGTAATAGAGTTTTCGCATTGCATGCTTTGCTGTTGGATCTCCTGGGATATTATCACTCGCCAATCTATCTACTAAAGAAGATGAGATTCCAGGATTCCGTCTGTATTCTTTCTTCCATTCGGGATACTGCAAGCAAAAATGTTTAAGCTCGTAATGACGATGCTTATCAATCCAGTATTTATTATCTTTAGAAACCTCAGGACGAATCATTGTTGCCATTACTTCTTCGCTCCTCTCTTATATCTCTGGGAGCCTTTTACGAGTTTGATAGTGGCTTTTTCAAGTCTTTCCTTACTCACCTTTCCATGAACGTGCACAATAGCGTTTTTAAATCTGTATGTTTTCATATACAAACACCTCTAAGATAAGAAAATATCAATTGCCTCTACATTGGTAAGATTCAGGAGTTCTTTCAGTTTGAGTGCATCACCTATAGTTATCTCTTCATTACGAGAAATCTTTTTGTATAGTTCAGCAGCTGTATCAACATGTAAACTCTTCTCAAAAATCTTAAAAATTATTTTATTTGCATCCAATGCATACACCTCTTTCTGGTTGCGTTTCATGCAACATCTAAAAGATAACACCATTCCAATTTTTCTGTCAATACATTTTTTTCGCATAAAATGCAAATATTTTAATCTAGGTTTGCTTTTTGTTTGCACGTATGCAAATATTAATATATGATAAGCTTTGTCAGAAAGGAGACAAGATAATGTCTATAGGAAAACGAATAAAGAATTTACGAACGAAAAGAGGTATGTCGATCGATGATCTTGCATCTAAACTAGGTAAGAATAGAACAACGATATATAGATATGAAAATGGAGATATTGAGAATTTGCCATTGAGCATTCTTAATCCACTCGCTGAAACTTTAGACACAACCCCTGCTCATTTAATGGGGTGGAATACTAAAGAAATGCTATCTACAAAAATATCAGATGGTGAAGAAGAGGCTGTATATTCGTCCGTAAACGAGACTTATGTGAGACATGTAGAAGCATGGCATAAAGCGTTCGGCATGGACCCGTTCACCGATGAAGAGCATGAGAAGTTAATGGAGTATGGTAGATTCTTAATTTCACAGAGACAAAAATAAAAGGGAGTTGAAAATAACGCGAAGGAGGTGATGCCAACTTTATCCCTTGGCAAGTACATTATAGATATAGGAAGTGACTCCATGACAACATTTGATATGAATAACGTAGCATCTAAAGCTTTGGATATGGATGTTTATGCAATTTACTTAAGAAAATCCAGAGCAGATTTAGAAGCCGAAAAACTCGGTGAAGGAGAGACACTGGCTCGGCATAGGAAAATGCTAGAAGAACTTGCAGCTAGAAAAGGTTTTTACATTGGTGAAATATACACCGAATTAGAGTCTGGTGAGTCTATTGCCGGTAGACCCAAGATACAGAAGTTACTCGAAGATTGCTATAAAGGAAAATATAAAGGTATCCTCATAGTTGAAGTAACTCGTTTATCTCGTGGTAATCAAGGTGATGCTCAAACAATTATGGACTGTCTTAAATACTCAAATATGAATAACGGCGTGCTAGTTGTAACCCCTACCAAAACATATGACGTAGCACACTCTCAAGAAGACGAAGAATATATGGAATTTGAACTATTCATGTCTCGTCGAGAATATAAGATGATCCACAAACGTATGGACCGTGGCCGTAGACAAGCGGTTGTCGAAGGAAATTACATGGGCGCTTATCGTCCGTACGGATACAATATTGTAAAGACCAAGACAAAGCGTACACTAGTCCCTAACGAAATTGAGGCTCCTTACATTAAGAAAATATTTGAATGGTCAGTTAAAGACGGTCTATCAACTCACGATATAGCAAAACGATTAACCGCTATGGGTGCTCCGACATATCGAGGAGATACTGAGTGGACTAAAGATTCGGTTAAAACTTATTTGACAAATCCTGTATATATGGGAAAAGTCAGATGGAATAATCGTATGAGAATTAAGACAATGGTTAATGGTGAACTTAAAATAACTCGCCCACGTTATCACTCAGATCAGTATATGTTATATGACGGCAAACACATGAAAGATGCTTTGGTTGATGAAGAGACATTCAGAGAAGCTCAAAAGAAGTTTTACAAAGATCGTACTCGTTCTGGATTGCAACTTAAGAATCCTCTTGCTGGGTTAGTCTATTGCAAGAAATGTGGCAAGTCGATGCATTTACAACCTTATGATAAAACTCGTAGTGACCGAATCGTTCATAAGAGTAATGCCTCAGGATGCAGAGTCAAGTCAGCAATAGCTAGTGATGTTGTTGCAGCCGTTACTCATGCGTTGCGTACTTATGTAGACGATTTCGAAGTTAAGATAGAGAACTCTCCTGATGTAGACGAGAATGACATACAGAAACAGATAGATGCTCTCGTTAAAGAGATGCGTAAAATAGAAAAAAAGAAATCGAAATTATTTGATTCGTGGGAGAATGATGATATTACGAATAATGAGTTTGTAGAGCGTAAGACAATCCACAATCAACGATTGGAAACGTTAGAAAAGCAAATAGAAGACTTGGAATATACTATTCCAGAAAAAGAAGAGTACGAGGAAAAACTAATACTCGTATCAGAGGCGTTGATGACGATACAAGATGATCAACTCGATGCGGCTACTAAAAATGAATCCTTAAAACAGATAATCAGCAGAATTGAATTCAGTCGCGAAAATGATGTAGAATTCATATTAGACATAGACCTACACCAATAAAGTGTGGGTTAACTTTTACCCTTCGTGTATATCATTATGGTGTTATTTTTATAGCGCCCCGATGATATACACGTTGACAAAACAACGTTTGGAGGAACTATAAATGAGAATAGTATGGAAAGATACAGCAGTAGAAAGAGCAGACTTCAAATACCGCGGATATTGGATTGAGGGTTATAAGAATGGTTGGACCATAACGATCCCAGGAGATAATAACATCTACAAGACAAATAGGTGTGCAAGGAATGCTATTGATGAGGCACTAGGATATGAGGGAAGAAAACATCATAAACTCCCTAAGAGATTAAAATATGGTTATGAGATAATTGGAACTAAAGATGATAAGAAATTGGGATAAAAAATAAAAGGCCCTGTCATATTGACGGAGCCTTTATTCTTTACTTACGATAGGTCTCAATCTTAGTTTCGATTTTACCTACACGATGATTCAGATCGTCAATCTGTTCTCCGTGTTTTTCAATCCTTCGATTTTGAGTAACATTATCGGTTTTGAGTGTGTCAATCGTGTCATTCAGCTTCTGAATAACAACTCGTAAATCGTTTATTGGTTGCACGAACTTCATTATCACTGCAATAAATCCACCGAGAGTAACGACAGCCAGAACCAAATATCCAACAAATACTACCTCGTTCATTCCAACCACCCACTACTTATCTACTTCAGGTAGTCCGGTGGCGATAGACGTCAGTACGGATACCACGCCAGATAAGAGTGAGGCGGATGTAATTGCAACCCAGTTTACGTCTTCAACGAATGTCGCGGTTCCAATCAACGCTACAGCTGTCTGGCAGACTGTACGGATTGCACGTACTGCAATTGCTTTCCAAAATTTCTTATTCATTCTTCAGTCCTCCCATCATACTTTCTAATTTTAATAATCTTGCTTTAAGATCATCAATCTCAGTCTGTTGTTCTTCTATTTTTTTATATGCCTGCTGAATCATATGAGTATTCAAGGCAATAAACTCTTCATATCTCAGAGAATATAACTTGTCATAATGTATCTTATTATCCTCACGCTCTTTATCAGTCAGAGATGAATCCTCGTTGAAGTCAAGCGTTACGTCATTCTCGATACATATGCCAGCAAACTGTTCGGTGGTCAGACCACTCGTAGTGAGTGCATCCTCAACCTCCTGAGCTATGTAACCCAAGTGATCTCTATGGCCGATATTCTCCTTGGCATTGTACTTGTAAGTTACTGGTCTCAGCTTCATGAAGAATTCGACATACTTATCACTCAGATCATAAATATCTTTTTTGAGATTCTTATCCGAGGTGATTGCTGTGCTTCCGCTAGAGCCGAGATATGTACCGCCTCCGTGGTTGTACAGACGAACAGTATAACCTCTTATGTTCGTTACACTTTTCATGCTGTCACTAGTTGATACCGGTCCGATATAACTGCTAAGTCCATCAGAACTACGGTTTATCAAGTCATGTATCAGACCATCTTTCCATCGACAGTTCAAAGAAGTAGAAGTCGAGTATGCGGCATTCAATCTGAATGTGCCTGCGGTTTGCACGGTTACATTTGTTGATATACATCCTCCAGATACTTCGTTATATATCTTCAGATCATCACCCCCGCCATGACCAATATAGCCTTTTCGGTTTGTGTTATTTCTAGCGTCAGTATATGAGCTATAAAAACCTATCCATTCGTTTTGAAAACGAACATTACCGACTTGAGCAGTATTGTTACTAAGACAAGGCATTCCACCATCGCATTGTATAAACAGATTTCCGGCAGTTGTGCCATTGCTCTTTGCCATAATTTCGTTTCCGTCCATAGCAAGATGCGTTCCGGATGGATTACCGATAATGATAGTACCGGTATTAGCAGTAGTTGGTGAAACATCCGATCCAGCTCTAAATATAGCTTGATAGTTTACATCAAATACATTCGCAAGCTCTGCTGGTTTACCTATGGAAACACCAGAACCTCCTGATTTAAAATCAATAGGAAATTTGGTTCCGCCCAAAGTTATAGTTTTACTTGTGCTTCCGCTCTTACTATCCGATACCACTACGGTAATTGTGTATGAGCTGTCCACACTAAGTGCGCCGGCACCAATTACCTGAGATACACTTCCGCTTGATCCACTTCCTGCTGGAGAGACATTTGTGCTTCCCCACACTATTTTGATTGACGAAACAGTTGCCGTGTTGCCCGTTACGGTACAAGTAGACCAATTGAATGTGACTTTTGCATAGGTGCCCGTCTCTACGGCGGTACCTTCTGAATCGCAACGAATCGCTTTAAGACTTGAAATAACCGGTTTTGTATATGTCAATTCCCAAACCGCATACAATGTGACTTTAGCGTTTGCCGTGTACCTTCCACCAGCAGAATAAGCTACACCTCCGGTTGAAGACGTAGCCCATCCTTTGAATGTGTAATTTGCACGAGTTGGTTTGGTTGATGACAGAGTTAAAGCCGTTCCATACTTCTTAGTCTGAGCAGATGGTGCACCTGAACCTCCGTTAGCGTTGTAAGAAACGGTATACGTAATCTGATTCCATACGGCATACAGAGTTGTCGCTGCATTAGCAGTATATGTAGCTCCTGAGTTATACGAAGTACCGGTTCCGGAAGCATTAGTATTCCATTTTGAAAATGTGTAGCCCGTTCTTGATGGTTTTGTGGTCGAGAGTTTTATGTCAGTACCATGCCATTTTGTTTGAGCAGATGGTGCACCTGAACCTCCGTTAGCGTTGTAAGAAATATTATATGATGTCTTTGCGCCAACCGAGATTGATCCGGAAGCAGTTTTTGTGCCGCCATACGTGCTACCCCAGTAATACGACATATCAAAAGATAACGACAAAGGAATTGACTTGGTTGCCGTGCCTTTATTTATCGTTACTGTATCGCTTGTTATTGTTTTGGTGGTTTTACCGTTAATAGCAAAAGTACCACTCTTGACTGTCGAACCGTTTATCTTTACAGTGTAGCTTTTACTATTACTTGCCGATACTGTGTATCCATGAGTAACCCACTTAAGAGTCCAGGATAATGTAGCCGTCGTCGCAGTATTACTCGATACTGTTACATCAAGCTGCGCCTGAGGACAAGTTCCGCTACCAAATTGTGCAGTTTTTAATGTTGCCATAACGGATTATCACCCCTTCCAAATTAATCCCATATTTCCGTTATCTCGTTCTTTGAATGCAAATTTTCCGAATGCAAGCTCGTTTTCTACCTCAGCCTTATCTATTTTGAGAGACTGATTGTTTATGTAGGCAGGTATTGAAGTACCGTCCATAAAGTCAATTGATGTATTTGTGATACGGACTTTGAATGCCCCGTGATTGCCAAGCTCAATGCAAGGCTCGTCTCCTTCGGTAGTAATACGAACATAACTCGTCAATGTCTCCAAAGCGTTTACCGCATTTTGCAACGCATCGATACTACCGCCTTGATCATCGAGGTTACCTTCGAGAGTCTTTAAGTCATCAGTTGCCTGCTGTACTTGCCCCATTATTTCTGCCATTGAAAAGACCCAACCATCAGTCGTTTGCTTCATTAATGAACCGCCATTCTCATCGACAATCAGGTTTGAAATGACCTGATTAACAGCATCTATATCCGTTTCTGTAGCCGTGATACGAGCATCAACCTGATCTGCAAGTTCATCCATAGCCGTATTTGCTGCTGTAATAGCATCTGATGTGGCCATATCTTCTGGAGCAGGAATCCAGTCTGTTGGTTTGTTACCTTTTTCGAGTTTAATTTTTCGAATATAATAGGTTCCTATTGAAGTATTCCATCCAAAATGAAAAGATATATCATTTGTCTTTTTCCACGTACCGGTATAATAAATCCAAGAATATTCAGACGATATGGTTCCTTTCATTGAGTAATACCCCATGCCACTTTTGAAGTATATGGCTGGAGGTTTAGTTCCGTCTTCCGATTTAATCTCAATTGAGAACGTAAATGGATCGCCTTCGTTTAAGTTATCTTCTATGACGTTTTTTCTACTGAAACTACACCAGTTACCGTTTCCGGATGCAGATACGATCTTTAAAACTCCATCATTCACTTCTTTGGTTATACCTGTTGCTACGGAACCGTTCAATTCCCAAACATCAGAGTTGAGAATTAGATTCCTACCTCCAACCTGCAAACTATCGATACTATTCTGAGCATTATTAGCCTTATTCCAAGCCTCTTTGGCTGCTTCATAGCTACTAGACTTAGATACTGCCGAATAGCTGAACGTGCCGTTTGTCATAACAGTCAGATCGACAAAATATAATGTGTTAGTAGAGCCTGATGTGTATGACGGCTCTGTCGTTTTCCAGTTACCCCCAGGCGGGTTGGCCGTCGGTTTTGACGGCACGCTCGCTGTTGAGGACTGAAGTAAGTAGTACCGAGTTACAGATTCAATATCTATAATTCGAGAAAGTGTTATCTCTGCTTTGGCTTTTACTGCCATTGCTTAACACCTCCTATTCAAGCTGGCAAGTATATACCTGGGAATTGAGTACGTCTGTAGCTGCGACTGTGAGGGTCTTAGCAGTAGCGATTGCTGTTGTGCTAGTACCCTTATACCATTTGATAGTACCGAGACTACCTGCTACGACACCTGCATCAGTAATAGACTGCTCGACAGCGCCTTTGAATACATGAGCTGTAAGTACCGTAGAGCCAGAGTTATTCTTAAAAATTGTGCCGTTCGAAGACGTTATCGTTACTGTGATAGCATCTGCACCATTTGTGCCATTCGTACCGTTGGTTCCTTTGTATGACACACTATATGAAGTAGTTGACTTACCGTCCGAATAAGTTACGACAGTCTTAGTCCACAAGAACTGTCCATTTGGCACACTTGGAACCGAAGTGCCCCATGTACTAGTCGGAGTAGTTGTTCCACTTGAGCTTACCTGATATGTTACAGATGTCGAAGATACGGTAACAGATGTACCATTTTGACCATTTTGACCGTTTGTTCCCTGATAGGAAACACTATAAGCTTCTGTCGACTTACCATCAGAATACTTAACAACCGTCTTGGTCCAGAGATACTGGCCTTTGGCGACAGTAGGAATTGTTGCCGACCATTCTCCAGTTGGTTTTGTTGTTCCGCTGGTACCAACCTGGTATGTTATTGAGGTCGATGATACTGTTACGGAAGTACCGTTTTGGCCATTAGTACCCGCCTTAGCCACAGCGAAAGAGAACTTCTTATTCATCGTAATACCGTCAACTACTACAGGAATAGTAGCCTCGCAAGCCGACGAAATCGTTGCTGTGGTGGTAAATGTGATCTTAACCTTAGATGTTCCGCTGCTTGTAACGGCTGCGCTGATACCCGTTGGACAAACAATATCTGCCGCTGTTACATTAACCGATGTACACTGATTTGTTCCGCAGAATGCCACTGCCTCCGTTGTACAAGTTTGGCCGGAAGCTACTCCACCAGTTCCACCTACGAATGTGTATGCCTCACTTGTCAGCATGACTGAATACGCGTCGGTTACGTCGATAATCGTCAACTGATCTGCTGCCTTAATTGCCATTTTGAATTCCTTCTTTCTTTAAAATTAAAAAGACCCAACCTCATTGCTAGAGGAAGGGTCTGTTTATTAACGTTTTACTTAAACCATCAATTCGCACATGAACGTAACTTTTGTATCTACGTCATCTGGCGATAAAGTAAATGTGAATCCATTATCTCCAAATCTTGAATCTGAAGATGATAGGATTCCGAATGATTCGTCGTCCAGCCTCTGCCATTTCCACTGCAAATATGCCTTGTCGCCGAATACTTGTTTCATAGTAGCGCTGTCTGTTATTCTCTGTTTTCCGTGATATAGCACAACGGATAAGACAGTAGCCACCCTATCACTTTTGAATACTGTACCCCTTGAAGACTCTATCCTAAGAAGTGTTGTTATCTCATCTCGAACATCGTCTATATCAGCCTGAACGTTACTTATATCTTTCTTAACAGCATCAATGTCAGATCTTCCAGCATTAGCAGTTAGGGTTACTGTGCTGAGCTTGGTTGTTGGATTATTTTCAGTTATATGAAAATAGTTAATAATCCATCCAACACGTACAAATGCAGTAGCTTCACGAAATTTGTGTTGCTCATTATATTTACCGATACCACTCATTGAACTTGTTTTTAGAACCCATTCATTTTCCGGAACTGTATATGCTGCATTACCGTATATGTAAGAGCTTCCATCGCTTTTTTGTGATAGATACGTTCCTGCTTTTATTATATCTCCGTCCCAAGGTCTATTCATAGATATGGTATTGTTAACTTTATCTATTGCAGATTCAGAATCCCATAAAGTTCTTTTTGTGTCAACGTTTCTGGAATACGTTTCTGGTGGATATGTGTAACCTTTAGAATTTGTATAATTCCAAAATATAACACCTTTTCTAAAATCAGGCGTTGTCGTCTCAAATCCAGATACATCTGCAACATGAATGACGGTATCTCCTGGCTTAAGATCTTCGGATAATGTAGTTGTCGATCCCTTAACATATAAGATATTCTTACAGTGTATTTCTTTTCTATCTATATCATAACAGTTAATAAAATCATACATTACCATTTTACTATTTGAATTTTTTATGTAATATGATAGTGAATATGTTTGAGATGGATCAATTGGTATGAATTCATCGGTACAGTAAATATCATATCCTAATTCGTTTTCTCTTACAAAACATCCACCTGCATGGTATGTGTCTCTGCCATCATACTTAAACTTAGAAAAGTTTGTATTATCACCAAGCATGGCTGTTCCATTTGTGATGAGATTCTCGCCACGGCTTCCTACATAGTTTTTAACGTCATTTATGGTAGTTTTCTCGTTAATAGCGGTCTCAACATCTTTTCCACTTGATCCCATTTTGATGCTTCGGGCAGAGATTGCGAGCTTGTAACTTCCATCCGTATCTTTGTAATATTTCAGATAGTTACTGCCATCTCCAAAAGCTATTTGACCCTCGTTATCCATATAGATTCCACGAGTAGTGTTATCAACAGAGCTCTTTACTCCTGAATATATGGAAGATTTAGTTATATTAAATCCACCAATTGTTGCACCAAAAGCGACCAAGTCATCAACTGCAATCTTTGTAGCTGTAATCGACTTAGCTTGAATAACTGTACCATTCAAACTATTGTACTCGGTCTGCTCAGACTCAGTGGTGACACCATCTGTGTTAAGTTTGTAATATAGACCGTTGGATCCTTTAACAACAAGCTTATCCGCAACGATAGTATTACCCTCAATCAGGTCACCCTTAATAGTAACGCCTACCAATTCACCAGTAATCTTACCCTCACTCACGATCAGGTCTTTAATGATGCCAGAATCGGTGAAGAGCTTTTCTACCGCTGCCTGATTGATGTTAGCAAAATCAACATTCGCATACTTTAGTTCAGCATCTGTTACGGACAACTTATTAGCCTTCAGATCCTCGATATTTGCTTCTGCTGCTGTCAAATTGCCTTTTATAGTCGCATTATCTGCCGTAAGGTCATCAATGTTCGCTTTATGAGCATTTAACGTACTGTTGATCGTTGCATTATCAGCCGTCAAATCATCGATACTAGCTTTATGAGCCGTAAGAGTCCCATCAATAGTAGCGTTCTTAGCCTGAAGATCCTCGATGTCTGCTTTATGAGCTGTAAGTGTATCGTTAACCTTAACACTATCAGCGGTTAACTCTTTAATGTTTGCCGTATTGGCGTCGAGCTCTCCTCGAATAATTACATTCTCAGAAACCAGATTATCAATCCTAGCTCGTTCCGCATTAAGCTCTTTAGTATCAACCTTATCGGCAATAACAACCTCGAACTCTGATATCTTGCTACCGATCTCCTGAACGTCATCAGTCCTTGCTGCTGGAGATGAAATATTACCGGTAACTGTGGCAGTATGGTTCTTGATCATGACAGTGACTCTCTCATCGGCTTTTGTATCTGTCGTAGAACTTATCGGAGTAAGTAGATCAGAACCATCAAGCTGCACATACTTTTTACCGTTATACTCCTTCACGGTACCGTAAACAGTAGATTCGTTGTTATCGTTGCTACTGTCATCTTTTGTTGCTTTGACAAACTGCGATATCAATTCACTAGATAGAGCCATGCCAATATCACCTCCATAATTTCTTAGTAAAGACTGCCTTTTCCGTCACCTGACATCCAGATGTACATTTGATCGATTGACTTATTACTTTGGCTTTCATATCAGTTATACCTGCTCTTGTATAATTGAGTCTTACACAATCTCCAATCCTTACTGGACAATAGCCGTGTGTATAAGTCACTGTGTATTCAAGGCATGACAAATTACGAAGCAACTGCTCCGCATACTCATCTATCTGCCTTTGAGAAGAGTTTCCGGCTAACTCTGGGTCGGTAACTCTATGTATTATTTCACGACCTCTATTAACCGTTGAGATAGGACTATTCTCATCATCATTTACGACTCTTGAGTATAGCGTTCCTAAGTTATTTGAATAGACCACTTCTACAACATTTGGAATGCCATATAAATCATGATCCATACTAAAATCGGGTAATAATATAGAGCTGTTATCGTCATTATAAGTCCATACCGGCTGTAAAGAGGCCGTATCCTGCTTCGGTGTGAAGAGAATACGACCAAGTTCGTCCAGCCCATATGAATATTTTGCGTTGGCTATCAAGTCAATTAAGAATGACAGCCAGGTATCGTTTGTGTCCGCCACAAAATCATAACTAAGTTTAGTATCGCACTTAGTCTCAACGACAGGAGCTCTTACGTGCTCTCGTGTAAGCCTATATGCAATATCCATGATGTTTTCATCTTTCATCAAGGAGTAACCGAGTGGAGGCGGATTCTCTTTTAATTCGAGTAATGGAGTATAAGCATCCATTGAAACATTACGTATCTTACCGTTAAAGCTTGATGATGGAGTCTGAACCAAGAAAGTACCCAAAGGAAACTTCTCAGTAACTCCATTTTGAATTGTAATGAGGTATGCTCGTATATAACATTCTCCAAGGGAATCAGTCACGTCTATACTTGCAGAACCGAGTGTCTCTGCATCAGAATCTCTATTGATTGAGCAAGACTTGACATTTGTGATCTTTTCAGTGTCTCTCCATGTTATTGGATCAACCACATAATACTCGAATGTCTGCTGCATTGACGCAGACCAATCTGGCATCTTATATACCTCCTTCTACTCTCGTTATGTCCAGCGTTACTGGGATTGTTAAATTGCAATGTGTCTGCTTAAACGAAACAGAGATGTGGGCCCAATAGCCACTGCCACTAGGCTCTCTTACATAAACATCTCCCATCCATATAGCCAACCTACGAAGTGCATACAGCGTCTCACTGTCGTCCTTCTCAATCTCAACATTCCAAGTAGCTGACTCGCCTAATTGTGTTCCGTAATAACTTACGGGGTGCCTACGTCCGATATATTTAACAAGTTCAACATCTGAACTATGCTTATCGGACACGTCGATGTTATAAGGCAGTCTCAGCATTGATCCCGCCCATGTTGGTTCGAATAACTTATCTTCATTTGTTGTATCGAATGATGACCAGTCTTCTTCCCACTGAATAATTACAGCTTTTTCGTCAACAGGAACACCTGGAACGTCGTAATAGCTTACTGCTCCAGTGGAATTTGTCACCGCAACTATTCTGTATCTCGCAAAGTCTAAGGACGGATGCGGATCTGTTACATATGTGTTGCTAGTGTTGTTAAGTCCTGATGCTATTTCTGTAAATGTGCCGTCATACTCTCTTCGATAAACAGATAGAGTTAATCCTTCGATTAATGCATCATTCTCGTCGAGACAATACGGTCTTATGCTTGCTGTTAAATCATTATTATCAATAATTATTTCGGCATTTGGTGCATATTGATCATCTTCCCAAGCCACCTTAAACTCAGCCGTGTCTTCCGCAGACAGACCAGAATTCATAGTAACTGTGCAGGTAACTGTGTAAGTAACATTGTTCTCCAAGTCAATGTTACCGGCAGAGAGTTCGACCAATAGCTGCTCATTCGTATCAAAGTTCTTAGAGTAAACCTCTTCTCCCTTATTTACGAGTTTTGGATTACCATCACGATCAACTGTTTCATAAGCTTCTCCAGACGTTATAGCCACGTGATACCCTATAGGTGTCTGTGAGCTTGGTCCAGCTTCACCGCGAATATAAAGCGGGAATGTCGTGAGGTTTTCAATAAGTGTACCTGCCGAATCAGTCAGGTTAATCGACATTGTCGGAGGAACATAAATATCAATGGTTCGCTGAACGGACCAGTCACCGTATTCCTTGGTGATACCGGCAGTTCTTACCCTCCATTTAATTGTTGTTCCTTCATTGAATGTCGAAGTATCAATTGAATATACACTCGTCGTTTCTTCTTCATCTTCTGGTGTCTCTTTTTTTATCGTATAAGTCTCTTTGACTCCATTGATATATAACTCCAGATCAGCATATGTCTGATTTGACGAGTCTTCGGCGTTATGAACCCAATATAAGTTCAACGGATCGCCTGTGATTGCTGTTGTGGTAGATGACCAAGTGGTTGGGGCAGACGGAGGTTTACCGATAGTAACCGATTTAACTGTCGTCCACCCTGATTTACCACTGTCATTTACTGCTCTTACTCTGAAGAAGTATTCTTGTCCGGTTTCAAGACCGGTTTTCTCGTAATGAGTAAATTCAACATTGCTTATTGTCGTGGTCTGATCTGAACCATCGAAATAGCTTTTCTTTGTTGCATATTCAATGTCATAGCTTGTAGCATTTGCTACTTTTGACCAAGCCAAATAGACCGAGGTCTTTGAATTGGCTCGGCATGTTGTTATACCAGAGGGTTTGGACGGTGCAGTCTCAGAATTGCTCGAATAATCGGACCAATCACTATACTTGCCATCCTTAACAGATCTGGCACGAACTTTGTATTTTGAACCAGCAGCAACAGTACAGGAGTATGAAGCGTGCGCTGTTACTATTTTTGCTTTGCCGGTCTTAAATACTTTCTTGTCATCCTTGACGATCTGGAACTGAATCTCAGTAGCATTTACATCAAGGTTATCAAGAGTTGCTGTTAACTTGTAATTTTTGATTTCCACACTCGGTGCTGATGGAGCTACAGGAGGGGTATTGCTCATGTTAAAGATCTTCTCGGTAGACCAGTTACCGGTCCAATAAGAGACCTCTTTCTTATTAACAGTGTGCTTAGTTGAAATGGCCTTAACCTTTAACTTAACTCGCTTGGCATTTGACGGGGCACTGTACGTACTCTGTTTATAGTCGCTTGTGCCGTCGTTACCTACGAACCATACCTTGTTACCGGTATCGTAATACCACATAACTTTATAGTTGTCGGTATGACTCTTATCCCAAGACCAAGTTGCGAATATCGTTGAATCGGTTCCCGCCTGCACGCCGAAATACTGAATTGTCGGCTTATTAGACGTATTTTTCTTCTTTGTGGTCGACCCGCTTGAGCCGCCAGAAGAACTTCCACCGATATCCAGATTAAGAACCTGTCCTGGATAGATTACTGGGTTGCTTTGCGATATTTTGTTTACATCAGCGAGTGCTTTCCATTTGTATGGATCGCCAAGTTTATCCTTCGCTATGTTCCAAAGACAATCGCCTTTTTTGACAGTATAGGTAGCCATTTACACCCTCCTTTCTACTCGTGCTGCTCTCACCAGAGACTGAACAGCATCTGTAATATTGCTTCCATCATCATATGTGATGCCATCGATGACGTACGAATTTCCTCCAACATTCTCAAGATTCTTGTTAAGTTTGTTAATAGCAGAAACAACATCATCATTTGCTCCATTTTGAAGTGAAGCATTCATCATAGAATCTATGGCTCCGACGTTTGACAAGAGACCAATTGATGGATTTATGCCAAACATACCATTGATTGTGTCAGCACTTGACTGAACATTGCTAAGGTCAACAACAGGACGAATTGTCGGCTGACTATCAATACTAGTATCCATCATATCCGAGATTCTGGAAACCGCTTTAGATATTGTGTTTGTCGCCGTTTCACCCATGTTATAACCGGCACTGTAGACAGATTTATTCATCTTCTCAATACCGATTACCAGACCTTCACCAAGCCATTTACCGTATTGAATTGTAAGTTTTGATGGCGAGTTAGACTTCTGACCGTCCTTCTCACCCTGTGCTGCCATCTGGCCAAGAGCATAGCCAGCATTATAGGCAGCCTGTTGCTTCGAGTTGATGCCAAGCACGAGTCCAGAACCCAAGTAAATACCCTGGTTGTAAAATGTCGTATACTGACTTGAGATTGCCGAGCAAGCACTTGATACTGCGGTTCTTACAGCGGTAGTAACCGAACCGGTCTTCTGGCTGATGCCTCTAGCGAGATTACTCATGAGTTTAGATCCGACTTCTAGAAATTTATTTTGTTTAGATTCTACAGTTCTATACGCCTGTTCAAGCATGTGCATAACC
>ULOS01029309.1_pt1 | contig 23143 bp, 16 predicted proteins | sample 1952701 | NCBI WGS metagenome assembly ULOS01 (sample SAMEA4835607, study PRJEB28245) | human gut metagenome | biome: gut microbiome; material: fecal sample | place: Denmark | collected 2008 | reverse complement strand
TTCCCAGTTGTATTTTTAGTAGGAATGGAAGAAGGAATATTCCCAGGATATAAATCTATTTCTGAGCCAAAAGAATTAGAAGAAGAAAGACGTTTATGTTATGTAGGAATAACAAGAGCAAAAGAAAATTTATTCTTGACTTGTAGTAAGCAAAGAACTATTTTTGGTTCTACTAGTTATAATCCAGTTTCTAGATTTTTAAATGAAATTCCACAGGAATTATTAGAAGGATATGATGAAGCTTTCGGAGAAACTAAAAATAAGGAGCAAATGTTTAAAGATTCACGATATACATGGAGTTATGGAAGTAAAAATAACGGTAATATTAAAACATATAAAATAGAAGAACAAAAAGCAACTGTAGCAGCAAGTTCTAATAATACTAATAATGGATTTATGTTTAGAACTGCAGAAAGTTTTTTAAATAATTTATCAAAAAAATCAACAAGTAATATAGATTTATCAAAATATAAATCAGGAGTCAAAGTATTTCATAAGAAATTTGGAGAGGGAATTATTAATCAAGTAGAACCAGAAGGAGAAGATTTAAAAGTTGATATTGACTTTAATAAAGTAGGTCATAAAAGGCTTATGGCCAAATTTGCTAATTTAGAAATAATAGGATAAAGTAATAAAAGGTAAGACAAAATTTTTGTTTTACTTTTTTATTGTATAAAACGGTAATGGGTGATAAATTATGGATTTATCGCCCATTGTCCTCTTATACAACAAAAAAGCCGAAACTTAAAATATTTTTGAGTTAAAAAAGTAATAATGTTTTTGTTATGAATAAAAAAATTAAAAATGGAAAATATAATTTAAGAATAACAAAAAGAAAGGAAGTATAAAAATGGCAGATTTAAATCAAATGGAATTACAAAATTTAAGACATTTAATAGGTGCACATGAAAATGCATACCAAAAATTGAACACTTATTCTTCACAAGCTGTTGACCCACAAATTAAGCAATTGTTTTCAAAATCCGCACAAGATGCATTAAACACAAAACAAAAACTAATAAGTTTTTTAAATAATTAGTAGAAAGGAGAATAAACATGGACGAAAAAGTAATGGTAAATGACATTTTAGCTGGTGTAAAATCTGATTTAACAGCATATCAAACAGCAATATCAGAAGCTGAAAATATGCAATTAAGACAAGCTTTTCAACAAATTAGAAATAATGATGAAAGTTTTCAATATGAGTTATTTAAAATAGCTCAAGCAAAGGGATATTACGTTCCTGCACAAAAAGCAAGTGTAACAGAAATTAATACTGTTAAAAATGAAGTGCAACAATAATATATAGAATATTAACTAGAGCTAGAGTTTTAAATTCTAAATTTTATAAATAGAATTTAAAATTTTAGCTTATTTAAATGTTGAACACAACTTTACTTGTATAAGATTGAAGCAAAAAAATTGTGGAAAGCTAAATATAAAATTAATATAAATTATACAGGTTTTCGATTTGTTTTTTAGTCGGGTTTTATAACGCTAATAAAAATAATAGTACTTTCTTAAAGTGAAAATGAGAGATAAATGGAATAAAAATAAGATAATATTAAGAAAAGCTTAAAAATTTACGGAAATTAGAGAAGCAGTCTCTTTGCAAAAAAAGAAATATTACAATATGATTACAAAAAAAGTATAATTATGTATAAAGATACAAAGGAGATAAAGAATAATGTTTAAAAAAGTATTAGTACATACGAGAAGAGGAATTAAATTCACAATTCTCTTTATGATAGCAGCTTTTTTAATTGTAGGTATAATTGCTTTTCTCTACAAACCAACATATAGCGTATTTATAAAAGGAGAACAAGTAGGATATACTGGCGATAGAACAAAGCTACAACATAAAATTAATGATTATGTTGAAAATGGAGATGGGACTAATAAAAATGTTGCATTTGTACAGTTAGCTGATCTTCCAGAATATAAATTATGTTTGCTAAAAAAAGATATAGTGACAAACGATGATGAAATATTTAATAAAATAAAAGAAGAAGGAACGACTTATTATAGATATTATGCAATAGCGGAAAACGAAGAAGAAAAATTATATGTTTCAAATTTCGAAGAAGCAGAAGGAGTTGTTAATACATTAAAAGAAAAAAATAGTACTAATATGGACAAAATATCTATAGTAGAGAAATATGAGACTGATATAAAAGATTTAATATCATCAGAAGAAGCAATATCAAAATTATATGTAGAACAACCTAAAAAAGTAACAGTAGCTAAAACTAGTAATAAAACATCAACTACTAATAAATATGCTGCGACAGGAAGTGTAAATACAGCATTAACTACATCTACAGCGAAAGCAAGTCTTGGAATTTCTTTGATTAGACCTGTATCTGGTATTATAACATCTAGATTTGGAGCAGGAAGTAGAATAAGAAGATCTTCACATACGGGATTAGATATTGCAACTTCTACAGGAACACCAATTCAAGCAGCAGCATCAGGAACAGTAACTTTTTCAGGATATAAAGGATCATATGGTAATATGATAGTTATTACTCATTCAAATGGAGTACAAACTTATTATGGACATTGTAGTAAATTATATGTATCTGCAGGAACTACCGTATCACAAGGACAAACTATTGCTGCAGTAGGCTCAACAGGAAATTCGACTGGCCCACATTTGCATTTAGAAGTAAGAGTAAATGGAGTAGCGTATAATCCACAAAACTATGTTTATTAATATAAAAAGACGGGTATATAAATCATATCCGCCTTTTATGTCATTTAGAAATAAAATAATCAATTCCTTTTGTAATAGCATTTTTTTTCATAATAGCCGTTCCGTGTTCGAGTAATTTTGATTCAAAACTATTTGAACATGAAAAAGGTGTAAGAAATTCAGATGCTATAGAATAAAATGTTTTTCTATATTGATAAGAAGTATTGATGTTCTTTATAATTAAGTAATATGTATCATTATATAAATATAATGAAATATTTTTAGATAAACTTTTTATATCAAGATTTTCAGTATTATTAATACATTCACAAAAATTACAAAATTCATCAAAGTTTGTAAATCTATAAATTTCTTGATTAGATAAAAAGTTTACAGTTTTTCTTTTTACTGTGAGTTTTTTATTCGAAACATTAGAATTTTTTTGAGATTCTTGAGGAGAATATTTTGTTATGGTAAAAATAAAAATATCATCAGATGAAGAAAATGTTTCTATTAATAGTTTGCAACCATCAGTATTAAAGCCAACTTCTTCTTTTGCTTTTTTTAACATATTTGTAAAAAAGTTTTGTTCCTTTAAAGCCTTTGTCATAAATGAACGAATGTCTAAGTTTTTTATATCTAAATCTGAAGGCTTAACAATGACACGTATTTTATTTTCGGTTAATTTTTCTATTTTCATAAAGATAAGATCCCCCTTAAATACTTATTAATTATATTATACTACTAGTATTATTATATTGAAATGTATAATTTTTGGTAATTAAATTTTTAGATTTTGTTAATATAGCATATTAAATTTTATAATTCAAGTGAAATTACATAAATTTACTTGAAAAAATTGCTGATTCAATATATAATACTACTGTGTTAAAAATGAATATCCGTAAGGAAAAATAAAATTTTTGGAGGTATAAATAATGGCAACAAAAGAAAAAAATATATGGATACTACTAATATTTATTTTGTCAGGGTTAGTGGTAGGAGGATTGCTGGGAGAATTAGCATCTAAAGTAGATTGGCTTTGGTGGCTTTCTTATAATCAAGTTTTTGGATTAGAAAATCCAATAGTTTTAGACTTAAGTGTTGTTAAAATTACTTTTGCACTTATGTTTAAAATAAGTATATCAAGTATTATAGGTATGGTACTAGCAATATTTATATATAAAAAAATATAAAAGACAAAATAGGGGCAATTTAGATAAGAAAGGAATGGAATATTTTGTCCATAAAAATGAAAGAATTACCAAAATCAGAAAGACCATACGAAAAATTAGAATTATATGGTGAAAAAACATTGTCTAATGCAGAATTATTAGCAATTATTATAAAAACAGGGACGAAGGATGAGACATCAGTAGAATTAGCACAAAGAATTTTAAAATTAAATGATACAGATACAGAAGATTTATCTTATTTACAAGCGCTATCAATAGAAGAGTTAATGCAAATAAAAGGAATAGGAAAAGTAAAAGCAATTCAATTAAAAGCCGTAACAGAAATAGCAATTAGAATGTTTAAAACATCAAATTATAAGGCTATAACCATAAAACAGCCACATGATTTAGCTAAAATATTAATGAGTGAATTGAAATTTGAAAAAAGTGAAAAAGTAAAAATTATTGTTTTAAATAATAAAAATGAAATACAAAAAATAAAAGATATAGCAACAGGTGGAAGTAATTTTGCTAATGTTTCAATAAAAGATATTTTATCAGAACCAATAAAAATGAAAGCACCTAAAATTATAGTAGTACATAATCATCCTAGTGGAGATTCAACGCCAAGCAAACAAGATATAGTCTTTACAGAACAATTATACGAAATATCTGAGCTAATGGGAATACAACTATTAGATCATTTGGTTATAGGTAATATGAATTATACTAGTATATTTTCAAAAATGTTTTCTTAAATTGGTATATAAGACAAGTAGGGAGGAGTTTAGATAAAATGAATTTTATGAAATTTTTTACATGGGGATCAAAAGATATTGGAATAGATTTAGGAACAGCAAATATTTTAGTAACTTTAAAAGGAAAAGGAATTATATTAAAAGAACCATCTGTTGTAGCAATTGATAGAAAAACAGGAAATATTGTGGCAACAGGTACTGAAGCAAAAGAAATGTTAGGAAGAACACCAGAACAAATTAAAGCAGTAAGACCTTTAAAAGATGGAGTTATTGCTGACTTTACAGCAACACAATTAATGCTTAAAAATATAATTGGAAAGGTAGCTAAAAGATATAATATTGGAAAACCAAGAGTTGTTGTTGGAGTTCCATCTGGAATTACAGAAGTTGAAGAAAGAGCTGTGGAAGAATCAGTTTTGCAAGCTGGTGCAAAAGAAGTGTATTTAATTGAAGAACCAATGGCAGCAGCTATTGGAGCATCTTTAGATGTAGGAGAGCCAAGTGGTAATATAATTGTTGATATTGGAGGAGGAACTACAGAGGTAGCAGTTATTTCTCTTGGAGGAATTGTTGTAAGTCATTCTTTGAGAGTTGCAGGAGACGAGTTAGATGAGGATATTGTAAATTATATTAAAAAAGAAGAAAATTTAGCAATAGGAGAAACTACAGCAGAACAAATAAAAATGCAAATTGGATGTGCAATGCCATTAATGACAGAAACTTCAATGGAGATAAGAGGAAGAGACTTGGGAAATGGTTTACCTAAAAATATAACAGTAACTTCAGTTCAAATAGAAGATGCAATTCAAGAATCAATTAACAAAATTGTAGAAGTAGTAAAAATGACATTAGAAAAAACTCCACCAGAATTAGCTTCAGATATAATGGAAAAAGGTATAGTTTTAGCAGGTGGAGGAGCTTTAATTAAAAATTTGGACAAACTATTAAGTTTAGAAACAGGAATGCCTGTTTATGTAGCTGAAGAACCTTTAGATTGTGTAGTAAGAGGAGCTGGAAAAACTTTAGAAGATATAGAAAGATTAAAAAGAGTTCTTGTTAATGCTAGAAGTAGAAGATAAAAAACTATAAAAATTATAAAAATTTTTATAAGAAAAAAGGAGTAAAAGATGTACAGAAATAAAAAGAATGGGATAATTGGAATTATAATAACAATAATTATACTAATTTTAGTTGTTATATTTTCAAATGGTGAAACAAATAGTAATTTCATTGAAAATGCAGCTACTAATTTAATTATGCCAATACAAAATGGTTTAACATACTTAAAAAATAAATTAGGTGGAAATAACACATTTTTTACAGATATAAATAATTTAAAAGATGAAAATAAAGAGTTAAAACAAAAGAATAGTGAATTAGAACAATCATTAAGAGAATTGGAAAATATAAAGACACAAAATGAAACATTAAAAGAATATCTAAATTTAACAGAGAAATATGGAGAATATAAAACTATTCCAGGGTATGTAATTAATAAAGATATTAGTAATTATTCAAAAACAATTATAATCAATATAGGAAAAAAAGATGGTGTAGAAGAAAATATGACAGTAATCGGAAATGAAGGACTAGTAGGACATGTTATTTCAGTAACTGATACGACAGCGAAAGTTCAAACTATAATAGACACTGCAAGTTCTGTAAGTTGCTCAATGAGTACAACGAAAGATAGTATAGTATGTAAGGGAACATTAGATGAAAAATCATCATTAAAAGCAATGTATATACCAACAGATGCTAATATTATACAAGGAGATAGTATTGAAACTTCGGGGCTAGGTGGAATTTATCCAAAAGGAATTCATATTGGAACAGTTAAAAAAGTAACAAATACACAGAATATGACTGATAGATATGCGTTAGTAGAAACAGCAGTAGATTTTGATAAATTAGATACAGTTTTAGTTATCACAAATAAATAAGAGAGAGGTGAACAAATTGAAAAAGACAGTGATTAATATTGCTTTAATAGTTACAACAATTATTATATATTATTTACAATCAAACTTTTTTAGTTGGTTCAATATAGCAGGAGTAATGCCTAATTTATTTGTGATTCTAGTATTGTTTATTGGATTATTTGCAAGTAGAACTATGGGAACGGCATATGGTGTTGCAATAGGTGTTGTACTAGACTTTTTATTAGGAAATAAAATAGGAATTTATGCGGGGACTTTAGGAGTTATAGGATTTTTAGCTGCAGTTTTTGATAAAAACTTTTCTAAAGATAGTAGGATGACAATTATGTTCATGGTTTCGGGAGCAACTATAATATTTGAAGTATTAAAGTATTTCTTAAATTACATTTTTTTAGCAACAAATGTTGAGATATTTAATTTTATAATAATCTTAATTATAGAAACTATTTACAATGTAATAATGACTATTATTTTATACCCATTAATTCAAAAGTTTGGATATTATATAGAAAATGAATATAAAGGAAATAAAATATTAACTAGATATTTTTAATAATTAGAAAAATAGAAAGAAGGTGTAAGTTTGGCGAAAAATAGAAAAGTAGCAAATGTTAATTTAAGATATAATATTTTAACAGTTATTATATATATAGTAGGAATTATATTGATTGTCAAACTATTTAGCCTTCAAATTATTCATGGAGCGGAATATAGAGAACAATCAAATACTAGGCTTACAAGAGAGAGTGTTTTAGAAGCATCTAGAGGAGCGATATTAGATAAAACTGGTACTTCACTTGTAACATCTAAAATGGAATTTTCACTTGAAATGTATAAAAGCAAAGTCGATAATGATACATTAAATCAAGATATATTAAACATGATTGAAGTATTGGAAAAGTATGAAATATCATATGTAGATTCATTTCCTATTAATATAGACCCATTTGAATTCAAAATTTTTGATGAAACACTTCAAAAATGGAAGAAGTCAAATAATTTAAACGAAAATATTACGGCAGAAGAAGCTTTTTACAAATTTAAAGACAAATATAAAATAAAAAATACAAATGATGTACAAGAAATAAGAAAAATTATTGCTATTAGATATGAATTGGCACAAAAGGGATATAGTAGTACAAAATCTGTAACTATTGCTAAAAACATACCAAGAGAAGCAGTAGCAGAATTTAGTGAAAGTTCAGATAAATTTACTGGAATAAATATTGTAGTACAGCCAGTAAGAGAATACACATCTGGAAATTTGGCATCACATATATTAGGATATGCATCACAAATTAGTTCAGAAGAATATGAGTCAAGAAAAAATACATATAGTCAAAATGATCTTATCGGAAAAACAGGAATTGAATCTGTGTTTGAAGAGTATCTAAAAGGAAAAAATGGAACAAAGCAAATAGATATGGATGTAGAAGGAACTACAACTGCAGAATATATATCAGAGGAAGCAGTGGCCGGTTCTGATGTAGTACTTACAATTGATGCAAATTTACAAAAAGTAACTGAAAATGCATTAGCAGCCAATATTCAAAAAATTGCAAGTGGTGGATTTGGAAAAGCATATGATGCAAAAGCTGGTGCATGTGTAGTTATGAATGTAAATAGCGGAGAGATACTTGCAATGGCTAGTTATCCAGATTATAATCCGGCAGACTTTGTAGGAGGAATTAGTCAAGAAGCATGGAATAATTATACGAACAATGAAGCAAAGCCACTAGTAAATAAAGCAATACAAAATTCTTACTCACCAGGATCAACATTTAAAATGGTAACAGCAATAGCTGGACTAGAATCAGGAGTTATAAATACAAATACTAAAATCAATGATACAGGAATTTATACAAAATATAGAGATTACCAACCTAAATGTTGGTATTATACAGATTATCATAGGGGACATGGATATTTAGATGTATCTGGTGCAATTGAAAAATCTTGTAACTATTTCTTTTATGAAACAGCAGATAGAATGGGAATTGATACTTTAGTAAGGTTTGCTAAATATTTTGGATTAGGAAGTAAAACAGGAATAGAACTAAGAGGAGAAACAGCAGGAGTGGTGTCTGGAAAAGAATCAAAACAAAAACTACATAATAATGAACCATGGAGCGCAGGTGATACTCTTCAATCTGCAATAGGTCAATATGATAATGAATTTAGTCCTATACAAATGGCAAGATATATTAGTATGCTTGCAAATGGAGGTCATAAAATAGATCCTACAATTATAAAGACAATAAGAAATGCAGATGGTTCAGAAGCTTCAAGAGAAGAAATTAATAAGTTTGTAAATAGCAAGTTGGGAATAGAAGATGATAATTCAGAAGAAATAAATATCAATCAAAACTATTTGAATGCTGTTTTAGAAGGAATGAAATCTGTTACAAGTGATTCAGGAGGAACAGCATATGTAAGATTTAAAGATTTTAATATTAGCGTTGGAGGAAAAACAGGTTCTGCAGAAGCTGCAGGAAATAAAGTACATGCATGGTTTGTAGGTTTTGCACCTTTTGAAAATCCAGAAATAGCAATTGTTGTTATGGTAGAAAATGGTGGACATGGAAACTATACAGCAGAAGTAGTTAGAGATATTATGGCTGAATATTTTGGAATGAACACTCAAAATGTAGAAGAAGATATGAGTGCAACTCCATATGTACAAATATTAAACTAAAAAATAAATAAGAAAGGATGTAAAAATGAAGAGTAGTAGTGTAAGTATTAATTTAAAAAAGGACCAAATCTTAATAAAATTAAATGAAAATGCAGAACAAGAAAATATTGTAGAAGCATTGAAAAAGAAGCTTCCAGAGTTAAAAAAATTATATAAAGAAGAAAAAACACCTATAAAAGTAACTGGAAAAGTATTAAAAAATAAAGAAATTGATGAAATCCAAGAAATAATTAAAGACAAGATAGATGTTGAAATAGATTTTGACATGCCAAAAAGCCTAGGGTTATCTAGCATAAAGAAAACTTTTGAAAGAAAAATAGCAATATCAGAGACAAAATTTCATAGAGGTTCTCTTCGTTCTGGACAAAAATTAGAAACAGAAGGAAGCATAATAATATTAGGAGATGTAAACTCTGGAGCAGAAGTAATTGCATCTGATAATATTGTAGTTCTAGGGACGCTTAGAGGTTTAGCCCATGCAGGCGCAAAAGGTAATAAGCAAGCTATAATTGCAGCTGGATTGTTTGATGCTGTACAAGTTAGAATAGCTAATATAGTTAAAGAGATAGACAGAGAAGAAGAACCATTGCATAAACAAGCATATATTAGTGTGATTGAAGATAAGATTGTTATTGAATAAATAAAGCTTAAGTTAATAATAGTAAAATTAATGATAAAAATAACATCTCATCATGAACTTCTTCTTTGTAAAGGAAAAACAGTAATCCAAGTATTATAAGATCATCTAAATATAATTCGATTCCTAATATTTCTAAAATAGGTTCATCTAAATTCGTTTCAACAAATGGATTTGCAAAATGAATTGGACCGAAAGAATTATATTTAAATGATCTTTTTTTCTGTTCTGAATTTTCTTTTTGCTCTTTTTCAAAATCCTCTGAAGGAATTGAATTAATATTAGGATTTGAGTTATTAGTATTTTGAATTATAGGTCTATTATAATTAGTATAGTAGGGATAATATTGATTTTGATAAGGAAATCTAAAAAATGGAAAACTAGGCATTAGGATTCTCCTTATTATCATTTTTTAATAATTCAGCAATTTTAGCTACATTTAATAAGTTAGCATATTGGTCTAATTTTTCTTTTCGGCCTTCTCTTAAATAGGGCTTTAAAGAATATAATAAATTTGACCTTGGATCATTTTTGTTGTTCATTTTTTCCATAACAGATTTCATTTTTAAAATAGTATTCATATCTATATTGTTAAAATTAAAAGAATTATTTGAAGAGTTTTGCTCTGATTCTGTATTTCCGTTAGTATTTGATTTATTTGATTGGCCTTGGGAAGGAGAAGTATTTTGCATCATGGAAGAGAAATTTTGTATCATTTCTGGGGGAATTTGAGAAATAACATCATTAAGTTCTCCCTTATTCATCATATTTTTTAATTTGTTTATTGTATTTTCATCAAAATTAAAGTCGCTCAAAAATATCACCTCTTAAATAAATATATTCATAAATCTCTTAACTATGTATTATTATATGAAATAAAAAGTATAAATGTTACAAAGAAATGAGGCTTAAATTATGACATAAAACAGATATATATTTATAATGTAATAAAACTGATACAAAAATGTAATATTTATAATAAATAAAATTAAATTGTGTTTCCGTAACGATAAAACAATAATTAACATAAAAAGTATCGAAAAACGCTTAAAAGTATTGAAAAAAATGGAAAAGAGAGTTATAATGGTACATAGAGATATTATAATCTAAGGAGGATTACTATGAAAAATAAAGTATTAAAAATAGTGACAGTCGTTATATTGTTAGCAACTTTAACTATGGCTAACTTTATTTACGTTGGCTATGGATTAGTAAGCTATGCAGCAAGTAGTATAGCTACAAATCATCAAAATGTAGAATTTGATGCACAATTAAAGGAAGGGAATATCTTATCTTTATTAATTAATGTAAAAAAAGAAGGATATTTTAATGGAGAAATTACTTTGGAAAATAGTAATTTTACTATTGACACACAGCAAAGTAATCAATATATAAACAAAATTGAAGATAGTAAAATAGTGTTAAATCAAATAAATGCTGGAACTACAGCACAAGTTGATTTGAAAATCAAACCTGTTAATAAGGAGATATTTGATGCAGGTTTATTAAGTGCGGTAAGTAAGTTGAATTTAAATGGTAAATACATGGATAGTACACAAAAAGATATTACCATAAAAGCTTCAAGAGAAGTAAAATTAGAATATGTTGATAATAACACAGTAGATAATATAGAAAGTACAACAAATATTATAACTAATAAAATAATGAAAGTATCAGGAGAAGATAAAAGAGTTGTACAATTAGAAGTTGCTTTAGGATTAAAAGAAAACAATTATCCTATAAAAGAAATGAAACTTCAAATGAAAATACCAACTATAAATAATAAACAACCAACTATAGTGAAAAAAATAGATTTTAATACTATGACACATTGGGATTATAAATATGAAGAATCTGCAGTTGAAATTAAATTTACTAATGAACCAAATGAACAAAACAACATTTTATGGAAAAAAGAAGGTAACGAAAAAGTTGTTTTGACATTAATCTATGATAAAGATTCAATATTAGATAATATTACATTACAACCAGAAATAAAAGTAACATTATATGATGGAAAAGAGCTTTCAACTAATACAGTTATAGACAAAACACAATTAAGTGAAGAAAAAGATGCTATAATACAAACAACAGCATCAAATAGTGAAAGTTCAATTTATAAAGGAAAATTGTATTCAGGAATAGATAGAAGTTATGAAGAAACAACAAAAATTGCAGTAAATTTAGCAAATGCTGAAGATTATATTAAAGTTGCAGAAAAAGCAACTAACTATGTAGGTGATGATGAAGAAGCAAGTGCAAATGTTGTATACAATAAAACTACTATAAAAAAAGAAGAATTTGATAAAGTACTTGGAGAAAATGGAAAAATAACAATAACAAATGAAAATGGTGAAGTTCTTGCAACAATAGATAATACAACACAAGTTGATGAAAATCAAAATATTGTTATTGATTATGAAGGAAAAGAACCTAGTGCAATAGAAGTAAAAACAACAGCACCTATTAAAGAAGGAGACTTAGAATTAGTACATACTAAAACTATAAAAGAAAATCAAAACAAAGATTTAATAAAAAAAGCAACAGAGCTTAATACAACTATTGAATATGGATATAATACAGAAATTACTAATAAAGTAGAATCAACAATAAAATTAGAGGAATCAAAAACAGAAGCAAGATTAGAAGTAAATAAAGAAACATTATCCACAGTTGTTGATAATACAGTGGAAATGAAAGCAATATTAAAAGGAAATAGTGAACAATATAATTTATATAAAAATCCAACAATTGCATTTGAATTACCAGAAGAAGTAGAAGAAATAAAAGTAAATAGTGTAGATTTAATTTATGATAATGAATTAAAGGTAAAAAATTACGAAGTAACTGGAAGAACTCTAAAAGTTTATTTAGAAGGAGAACAAAAGAATTACAAAGACTTAAGTATTGAAGGAACAGTTATTGTAGTAAATGCAAATATTAATGTTAATAAAAAATCTGCTACAAAAGATTCTAAAATAACTATGATATATCAAAACAATGAAGAAACAAATAGTGATTCAAAAGAAATTAGAATTGTAGCACCAAAAGATGTTACTGCTATAAACAGCATAAAGGAATTAAATGTTGAGACAATAGGTCAAGAAGAAACAAAAAAAGTAGCATTGGCAAGAGGAAGTAAAACAAAACAATTAGAGACAGAAATAGAAATAGTTAATAATAATGAAAATGCAATTGAAAATGTTAAAATAATAGGAACATTCCCAACTAAAAATAAAGAAAACAATATGGATATAAAATTACTAGAGGGAATTACTTTAGAAGGTATAGATGGAGCAAAAATATATTATACAGAAAAAGAAGATGCAACTACAGATGTAAAAGATTCTGGAAATGCTTGGACTGAAGAAATAACAGATACAAGTAAAGTAAGAAAATATTTAATTGATGTACCAAGTTTAGAAGCACAATCAAGTATAAAAGGAACATATAAAGTAGAAATACCAGAATTATTAGAATATAATCAATCAGCAAAACAAGGCTATACAGTACAATATACAAACAGCCTATCAAAAACTGAAGGCGAAATGAAAGCAACTACTATAGAATTAGAAACAGGAATAGGACCAAAATTAGAAACAAAACTAACTCCAACAGTTTCTGGTTCAGAAGTAGCATCTAATAGTACAGTAAAAAACGGAGAAGTTATTAAATATAAAATTGAAGTATCTAATGTAGGAAGTGAAGATCTTACAAATGTAACATTACAAGGAGATGTTCCAGAAGGTACAACATTAGTAGAACCACAAGAAAATTATGAATATACAGGAGCTTCTTATTATAAAGAATTAACTGATAAAACTTATAATGCTAAAATAGATAAAATAAGAGCTGGAGAAGTTATAACAGGAACATATGAAGTAAGAGTAAATGCTGGAGTTGAGTCAGGAACAAAATTATTAAATACAGTACAAGCACAATATGGAGATGTTATTAAAAAATCAAATGAATCTCAATTATTAACAGAAAGTGGAGATATACGAGTAAGTGTAAAAAGAGTTACTGATAGAAAAATAGATTTATATGAATCTGGAACAGTAAGATATTTTGCTATTATAGAAAATTTAGCAAATTCTAAAAGCGAAGATGTAATAATAAATACTAATAAATCTGATAATATAGAACCATCTAGAGTAGTATTATTAACAGGAATGAAAACAGGAGAAAATGCAAATCAAGATGAATCTATAAATAGTGAAGAAATAGATTATAGAGACGAAATGAATATAGGTTCTTTGGAAGCTGGAGAAGTAAAAGTTTTAAGTTATGATATGTCTATTAAAAAATTAGATAGTACAAATAAAATAGGATTCTCAGTAATAGCCAAAGAAGGAAAAAGTGAATATAAATCTAATCGTATAGAAGAAAATATAAATAAAGTAAATGTTGCATTAAATATGACGACGAACACACAAAGTCAATATGTAAAAGCAGGAGATAACATTGAATATACAATTACAGTAAAAAATAATGGAACAGAAGGAGTAAGTGGACTAAAAATAATAGATAAAATACCAAGTAGTTTAACAGTAGATAGTGTAACATTTGATGATGAAACAATAGAAGCATATAAAGATATAAATGATATAGAAATTTCTTGTGATATAGCTTCACAATCTGAGAGCACAATTAAAATATCAACTACAGTAAAATATTCAGTAGATAGAACAAATGCAGAACCAATTACAAATGTTGCATATGCAGAGATGTTAGGAGAAAGAGTTGCAACGACTTCAGAAATAAATCATATTATTGAAGCAAATAAAGAAAACACAGATACAGATAAAGATGAGGATGGAAAAGGTAATGAAGATATTGCAAATGGAAGCAAAATGATAACAGGTGTTGCTTGGTTTGATGAAAATGCAAATGGACAAAGAGATGATTCAGAAAAAACATTATCTAATATAAAAGTACATTTATTAAATACAAAAACAAACAATTTAGTTAAAGACACAAAAGGAAACGTACTAGAGGCAACAACAAATGATAATGGAGTGTATGTATTAAATAATATAGGAAGCGGAAAATACATTGTTGTATTTGAATATAATAAAACTCAATATGCATTAACAAAATACAAAGCAGAGAATGTTGATGAAAGCAGAAATTCAGATGTTATGACAAATGAATTATCAATAGAAAACGAAAAACAACAAGTAGCTTCAACAGATATTATAGAAATAAATAATGAAAATGTTTCTGATATTAATATTGGATTAATTGAATTAAAGAACTTTAACTTTAGATTAGACAAATATATTAGTAAAATACTAATTCAAAATTCAGCAGGAACAACAGTAAAAGAATATACCGATGCAACTGTAGCCAAAGCAGAATTAGATGGAAAGAAAATTAATGGAACAACAGTTATTATTGAATACGAAATAAAAGTAACAAACATAGGTGAAGTTGACGGATATGTAAGAAAAATAGTAGATTACATGCCAAGTGACTTGAAATTTAGTTCTGAATTAAATAAAGATTGGTATCAAACAGGAACAGATCTTTATAATACAAGTTTGGCAAACGAAAAAATAACAGCAGGACAATCAAAATCAGTTAAATTGACATTAACAAAGGCAATGACAGAAAATAATACAGGTTTAATAAATAATACAGCAGAAATTGCAGAAAGTTATAATGAACTAGGAATAGCTGATAGCAAATCAACTCCTGGAAATAGAGTAAATGGAGAAAGTGATTATGGTTCAGCAGATGCAATATTAAGTTTAAAAACAGGTGGAGAAGTTTACATAGTAATTACAATTATAGCAATAATTGCATTAGGAATTCCAACATTTATTATAATAAGAAAAAAATATATAAAAGGTGATAGAAAATAGAAAGGAAAGGAGGTATAAAAATGAGTAAGATAAAAAAATTAGCAGTTTTATGTTTTATGATATTACTAGGAAGTTTTGTTATTACGAATTCAGTAAATGCTGAATCAAAGTATTTTTCATATGCAGATTTATGCTATAATGAAACTTTACTTTGTGCACAACATCATCAAGGAATGCATGGATCTACATATAAATTAGTTACTGAAATAAATATAACAGGAAATAAATCAACAGGAAATGGTGCAACAGTAGAGAGTTGGCATAATGCTAAATTGGCATCAATATTATCACATAGAAGAGGTCAAGGAAATTATGGTGTAAATGATGTTGAAGATTTACCAGTGCAAAATGCAATATGGAAGTATTTAGGTACATGGATTTCAGAAGTTGGATATAAACATAGAATTGCACAGTATTTCGTAAATAATTCAGGCAAAGCTAATTTTAATACATCAATAGAAGCAGAAGCAGAAGAGTATGCTAATAATTACAAAAATGGAAATTTGACACAAATAACTGATAAAACAGATAAAAGTAAAATAAAAGTAACACAATATACAGAAGGAAATGAACAATATTTAAGAGTAGGACCATTTAAATATGAATTTCCTGAAAAATTATCAGAAATTAATGTAATAACAGATAAAAATTCAAAAATGAAAATAAAATGTTTTGAAAAATGTATAAAAGAGAATCAATATTCTAAATATTCTAATATAAATCAAATTAAAAGTGGAGATGAGTTTTATATTAGTGTAAAGATGCCAACAGATGGTACAAGCCAGATAAAGAAAATTACAGTAAAAGGTAAAGCAAATGTAAAACATGTAACTATTAAATTCTGGGAAAGTTTAAATATGAGTGAACAAAACTTATTACAATATAATTATAAAGATGAAGAAATAGATATAAATCAAACTTTTGATTATGATATAAGAATATTAGGAAATTTAAAAGTTATAAAGGTTAACAAAGATAATACAAAAATAAAATTACAAGGTGTAGGATTTTATATACAAAATAAAGATACTAAAAAATGGGTAAAAGCAAAAAATGATATAGTGTCTTATACAGACAAGAAAGAAGATGCAACAGAGTTTATAACAGATAAAAATGGTGAAATTACAATTAAAAATTTAGTTGTAGGTACATATGTAGCTTATGAAACTAAAAACCCAAATTACGGTTATGAAATTATAAAAGAAGGACAAGAAAAGTCAATTACTGTAGATAAAACAGAAGAACTTCAAATTCCAAATAAGCAAAAATACATTAAGCTTTCTGGATATGTATGGGTAGATGAAGATTATGCTGAGAATAAAAAATCTAAAAGAAATCATTTATATAAAGATAATGATTATGATTCAAACGATATATTATTAGATGGAATTACTGTGAGATTAATTGATAAAACAACAGGTAAAGTAGTGAAAGAAGCTAAGACATCAAATGGAGGAAAATACTTATTTACAGATGTCTTAGTAGATGACCTAGAAAAATATTATATAGAATTTGAATATGATGGATTAACTTATACAAATGTAATACCTCATATTGATAGAGACAATGGTTCAAAAGCTGCTGAAAATAGTAGCGTAAGAGATGAATTTAATAAAAGATTCTCAGTAATAGAAGGAAGTACAGAAAGTAATAAAGGTATTACAAAAGATAGTGCTGGAAATCCAAAATATGATTTAAATTATAACATTGACAAAAATAAACATACATCAACGCTTAACAATACAGGATTATATCCAATAACAGCTAATACAAATGAAACAGGATACGTTATAAAAGACCACTTTACTCCAGGACAAGAAGAAATTAAGTATATAAATTTAGGTTTATATGAAAGAGAGCAACCAGACATTGCATTAATAAAAGATTTATATAATGTAAATGTTGCAATAAATGGATATAACCATATATATGAGTATGCAAACAGATTTAATAATCAAGATAGATATGGAAACGGATTTAATGTAGGAGTTAAATTTGGAAATAAATATGGAAACATGTCATATACAAGAGCTATTTATAAAGCTGATAAAGAATATACAAGTTCAGATAAGAGCAAAGAATTAAAAGTATACGTAACCTATAAAATATCAATGAAAAATGAATCTTCTAATTTACAAGTACAAGTAAATAGCATAGTAGATTACTATGATTCAAATTATACATTAATAAAAACAGGAACAGGAATTGACGAAAAAGGAAATGTAACAGGAGATATTTCAAACAGTGGTAGTCAAAGTTATAATGATAAATATAAAAAAGTAATTATTAATACAAATTCAAAGATAGAACATAATAAATCAGCAGATGTTTATGTACAATTCGAATTAAATAGAGATGCTGTACTTAAAATCTTGAACAATGCAGAGAACTTAGATAATGTTGTAGAAATCAATTCTTATTCTGTATTTGATACAGATGGAAAAGTATATGCAGGAATAGATAAAGATTCAAACCCAGGAAATGCAGTACCAGGAAAAAAAATAACATATGAAGATGATACAGATTCAGCACCAGGTTTAAAATTAGAAGTTGCAGATAAGGTAAGAGAGATGACAGGTAAGGTATTCTTAGATTCTACTTCAAATGAATTAAAGACAGGAGAAGTAAGACAAGGTGATGGAATGTATACAGACGGAGAAAAGGGAATTAAAGGTGTAAAAGTTACACTTAAAGAGAATATAGAAAACGGAAAAGTATATGAAACAACAACAAATGGTAAAGGTGATTTCAAAATTGAAGAAGGTTATATACCAGGTGATTATACATTAACTTATACTTGGGGAGATAAAGAATATACAGTTCAAAATTACAAAGGAACAGTTTATGAAAAAGATAGATATGATGCAAATGTTACAAATAAAGAATGGTATAAAACAGATGTAAATACTAGATATACAGATGCAATTGATAATTATAATACAAGGAAAAAAATCGATGCTGAAATTGCAAAAGTTACAAATAAAACAGCTACTACAATTGATAAAATGGATTCAACAACGCCAACAATGGGAATTAGTGTACAATATACAACAACGACTACAGCAGAAGTAGCAGATGATATAAAAGAGGAAAGAGGAGACAAATTTAATTGTCCAGACTTTAAGATTGAAAATATAGACTTTGGTATTGTAGAGAGAGCAAGACAAGATTTAGCTTTAAGAAAAAGAGTAAATACATTTAAAGTTACATTAGCAAATGGTCAAGTAATAGCAGATATGACGATAGATGAAAAAGGAAATATTACAGGAGAAAGAAATCATGTAACATATATGGGACCATCATCAAGTACTGGTAATGGATTTGTTAAATTAGAACTAGACAATGAGTTAATTCAAGGAGCAACAGTTGAAGTAGAATATGAAATAAAAGTAACTAATAATAGTGAATTAGATTATGTATCAGAGGACTTTTATAAATATGGAATTAAATCAGGCAATGAAGTTACTATAACACCAACATCAATTATAGATTACTTAGATAAAAATTGGGGATTTGAAGATGAGAAAAATAAAGAATGGACTGTAAAGAGCTTAGATGAAATTAAAAACATTGTTGCAAAAGAAGTATACGAGAATGAAGATTCAACTATAGCTGACAAGACAATTCTTTACACAGAAAGTCTAAAAGGACAAAAATTAAAACCTACTGAATCAGCAACAGTAAATTTAAATGTTTCTAAAGTACTATCAAATTCAGATGAGATTTCATTAGACAATGAATCAGAAATTACAGAATTGACAAAGGACGGAGGTTCAAGACTAATTTCAACACCAGGAAATTATATTCCAGGACAAGAAGAAACTAAAGAGTCAGACGAAAGTATAGCAGAAACAGTAATCGTAACACCAAGTACGGGTGCTAATCTAGAATTTATTGTACCAATAATGATAGGAGTAATAGCATTAGTAATTTTAGGAGCTGGAGTAGTAATAATAAAAAAGAAGACTTTATAATATAAAACCAAAAAGGATTAAATCTGAAAAGATTTAATCCTTTTTTCTTTACGCAAATAACTAATTGGAGAGTTTTTTGTAATATAAAAGAGAAATTTGTAATTAAATTGTAAATAAAATTTAAAGAAAGTGTATTAAAACAAGGCTAAATGACTGTCCCTAAAGGTATTACAGATGGAAAATGTAATATTTGGTTAAGCAGGAAAAAACTTATATTGATTTTGAAAACGAAAATAAGTACTATATATAGTAAGGAAAAGTATAAATATTTTAAATATATAAGTCCATTTTTAGATGTATTTAAAGGGGCAGAGGAGGAGCTAGATGAAAAATAAGATTTATCAGAAAATAGTGTTATGTACAACTTTATTAGCAGTAGTTTGTTTAAGCATACTGTTTTTTATGCAATTCATAAAAAATGTTAGTGTTGGTGCAGATAACTCTAGAATGAAATTAGAAGTTAATTTAGATAAATATATTAATTATAATATATCAGATCAAGATAAAGGAACTTTAATACAATACGATGTAGAAGTGGGAAATAACGAAGAAGAGTTAAGAGAATACATTCCAACTAGAGAAAGTGAATTGAATATTGGACTTAATCAAATTGATGGAAAATATCCATATGATGTTAAGGTGGTTGCAAAAAGTACAGAAGCTACAAATGGAAAAACAGAAGAGATACAAGAAAACTATCAATACGATAACACAACAGGAACAGTTGTAATTAAAGCTAGCAATGAAAATGAAAATGGAGAGCCAATTAGTAGTTCAGAACCTAGCAAAGATGCTAAAGATGAGTATTTAGTAATTTGTTATTATGATACATATATTGAACAACCGATTGAAAGAGAATTAGACATTAAAATTTCAGTAAAAGCATCATTATTTGAAGATGATAGATTGGCAAGTGCAGAAGATGAGCTTACAGGTAAAGTTAAAGAAAATATTGGAGAATTAACTAATATATCATATAATACACCAGATATAACTAATGGATACATAAAATCAAATATAATTAATAGAACAAATTATGATACAGTATATACAGAAAAACAAAGTGTATTAATCAGTAAAAAGGAATCACAAGAAAAAATAAAAATATTAGAAAATAATAATTTTGTAAAAGCAAATAACAATAATAGTGAAACAGAAATTGATGTAGAAAATAAGGGAGATTTAGTTTATAAAAGTACAAAAATAAGAAAAAGCGATGTAACAAGAGTTTTGGGATTAGATGGAGAAATTAGTATATTAGATAATAATCAAAATTTAATTGCAACAATTAATAAAGATACAGAATTCGAACAAGATGGAACTGTTACAATCAACTATGAAAATGAACCACAAGCTATAATAATAAAAACAAGTAATATTCAAAATGAGGGTATTTTAAATATTGAAAATACAAAAGTAATTAAGAGTAGCATGTTAGAGATTAATAATTCTAAAATAAAGACAGTAGGAAGTTTAATAGGGGTAAGAAGTGAGACAATAAATGAAACTGAGCAAGAAATAGAAGTATATAGTAAAGAATATGAAAACAAGATTGATATAAAAGATTCAAAAACAAATGTAACATTAGAAGTAAATAATGATCAATGGACAAATAAGCAACAAAATGAAATCACATTTGATGTATATACAAATGCAAATACTATAAATGATAATATGTTAAAAAATCCAAAAATAAAAATAGAGCTTCCAAGTCAAGTTGAAAAGGTTATATTAGGAAATAGTTCTGTTGTTTATGCAAATGGATTAGAATTGCAAGATCCATATTTGGAAACAAGTAAAAATGGAAATATAGTGATTGTAGCTAATTTGATAGGAGAGCAAACTAGTTACAATGATAATGCATTGGGGTTAATAACAGATGTAAAAATATCTGCTACAGTAATATTGAAGAAAGACATTGAAGGGACAACAGAAAATGTAAATTTAATATATGCAAACCAATATACTTTAGATGGAAGTACAGAAGTTGAAGAAAAAAGTAAACAAATAAAAATAGAAAATTATAAAGAAGAAGTATCAAACCAAAGTGAACAAATTGTAGCTTCTAATATTGGAGATACATTAAATACTACATCAGAAAATGTGGATGGATTGAAAGTAGAGGTTGTGCCAGTAAGAGGTGATACAACTTTAAAAGATGGAGATACTGTTTATGAAGGAGAGTTTATTAAATATAATATTAAAGTGACAAATACTTCTGATAAACAGATTGATAATGTTAAGGTTGTTGGAACTATCCCAGAAGGTACTGTTTATGGTGAATTGAAAGCGGAATATAACGTTAAAAGAGGAAAATATGAATATAATTTTGATGATAATGTAAAAGAAAAAGCAATTGATATAGGAAGTATATTAGCAGGAAAAAGTTATGAAACATTTTATGAAGTGAGAGTAAAAGGATTAGACAAAAACGAGGATAACAAAGAGGATAGTGTTAATATAAATGGTTATATAGGAGATAAAGTAGTAACAAATTATAATATAAATCACATTATAAAAAAAGCAGAAGCACAGGTATTTGTTAAAGCTACAATAGATGAAGAAAAATATTCATTAAATTATACAATAGAAGCTACTAATATTAATAATAATAATGATGATTTAGTTGTAGTATTAACAGTTCCAGAATCTTTTGAATATAATGGAACTTTAGATGGTACTGTACCAACAATTAGTAATAATCAAATAACTATGAAAGTAAAATCAGGAGTAAAATACAGAATATTTGGTAATATACAAACAACTAAGATAAAAAATCAGACAGAGGAATCAATAATATGCTTAAAAGCAGTTGCGTCTGTAAATTATAATAATAAGATATATAAATCTAATGAAAATAGAATGCAATATAAGTATGAGAATATTACAGTTGACATGAGTTCAGAAAATGAAGGTGAATGCGTTAAATATGAAGATGAAATTGAATATCAAATAAAAATTACGAATATAGGTGGTACAAATATTAAGGAGAATATATTTGACAGTATTACTACTATAGAATTAAAAGACTTTTTGCCAAAACAAATTATTCCGGAACAAATATTTTATGAGAATTATACGGTAGAAGAAGAAAATGATACATATATATTAAATAAGACAGAAAAAACGGTTGAAATAAATAGTAGAAGTAGTTTCGATAGCAATGAAAGATTGCCTGAAGTTGATTTAAGCCTTAATATTCCAGAGGGAGAATCTCTGATTATTAAAGTAAAAGTTAAGGCAGATATAGTATATGAAAAGACAAAGATAGAAAATAATGCAACAGTTTTTGGTAAACATATTAGTACAAAAACTTCTAATACAATTTCACATACACTTCTTCCATATGATTATGAAGATAATCAAGACCCAGATAATCCAGACAACCCAGATAATCCAGAC
>ULOS01029625.1_pt1 | contig 23554 bp, 29 predicted proteins | sample 1952701 | NCBI WGS metagenome assembly ULOS01 (sample SAMEA4835607, study PRJEB28245) | human gut metagenome | biome: gut microbiome; material: fecal sample | place: Denmark | collected 2008 | reverse complement strand
AAATAATTTGTGACAAATGATTGACTAACCTACAAATTAGAAATACTTTTTTTTACAAATACCTTGCGAAAAAAAGATTTTAGTGATATAGTTACAAAGTATAAAATTAACTAAGGAAGGATTGAGTTCAAAATGAGCGTTTTAAACAAAATATTTAAATCTTACAGTGAAAAAGAAGTAAAAAGAGTTAAACCCATTGTTAATAAAATTAATGGCTTAGAAGAAGAAATGACAAAATTAACAGATAATGAATTAAGAGCTAAAACAGAATATTTTAAAGGACAATTAAAAGAAGGAAAAACATTAGATGACATATTACCTGAAGCATTTGCAGTTGTTAGAGAAACATCGAAAAGAGTACTAGGTATGAGACATTTCGATGTTCAATTAATAGGTGGTATCATCCTACACCAAGGTAGAATTGCAGAAATGAAAACTGGTGAAGGAAAAACATTAGTAGCAACATTACCTGTTTATTTAAATGCTTTAGAAGGAAAAGGTGTTCATGTTATTACTGTTAATGATTATTTAGCAAAAAGAGATAGTGAATGGATGGGAAAATTATATAAATTCTTAGGACTTTCTGTTGGACTTGTAATTGCAGGAATGGAACCAAAAGAAAAGCAAGAAGCATACAATGCAGATATAACTTATGGAACAAACAATGAATTTGGATTCGATTACCTAAGAGATAATATGGTTATATATAAAGATCAATTAGTTCAAAGAGGATTACATTATGCAATTATAGATGAAATTGATAGTATTTTAATCGATGAAGCGCGTACACCATTAATTATATCAGGAAGAGCTAATGAATCATCTGACCTATATAAAAAGGCTGAAAATTTTGTATCAAGATTAACACCCAAAGTTATAGTAGAAGAAGATGTAAAAGACTTTGATCAAGCAGAAGATAATGAAAAATACGATTATATTGTTGATTTAAAAGCAAAATCAGCATCTTTAACACAAAAAGGTATAAAGAAAGCTGAAGATGCCTTTGGATTAGAGAATTTTAATGATTTAGAAAACTCTACTTTAGTACATCATGTAAATCAGGCTTTACGTGCACATGGAATAATGAAAAAAGACATAGATTACATTGTAAAAGATGGAGAAGTTTTAATTGTAGATGAATTTACAGGTCGTATTATGTATGGAAGAAGATATAACAATGGACTACATCAAGCAATTGAAGCAAAAGAGCATGTAAAAATAGCAGACGAATCAAAAACACTAGCTACTATTACATTCCAAAACTTATTTAGAATGTATGATAAATTATCAGGAATGACAGGTACTGCAATGACAGAAGAAGCAGAATTTGAGGAAATTTATAATTTAGACGTTGTTGCTATTCCTACAAATAAACCAATGGTTCGTAAAGATGAAAATGATGTAATTTATAAAAACGAAAATGCTAAATATAAAGCAATTGTAGAAAGCATAAAAGAAAGCCACGAAAAAGGACAACCAGTATTAGTTGGTACAGTATCTATTGAAAAATCTGAGAAACTTTCTAAATTATTGAAAAAAGAAGGAATTACTCATGAAGTATTAAATGCAAAATACCATGAAAAAGAAGCAGAAATCATTGCTCAAGCAGGAAAGTTTAAAGCTGTAACAATTGCAACAAATATGGCTGGACGTGGTACAGATATTATGCTTGGTGGAAACAGTGAATTTTTAGCAAAAGAAGAAATGAGAAAAAATAAAGTTTCAGCAGATTTAATTGAAGAAGCTAATACATATTATGAAACAGATAACAAAGAAATTTTAGAAGCCAGAGAGCAATTTAAAAAATTAGTTAAAAAATATGATGAACAAATTAAAGAAGAAAAACAAAAAGTAATTGATGCAGGAGGACTAAAAATCATAGGAACAGAAAGACACGAGTCTAGAAGAATTGACAACCAATTAAGAGGTCGTTCTGGACGTCAAGGAGATGTCGGAGAGTCTAAATTTTATATTGGTTTAGATGATGACTTGATGAAAATATTTGGTGGAGATACAATTACTAAAGTTTATAATACATTAGGTGCAGATGAAAACATGCCAATCGAATCAAGAATTATTTCAAATGCGGTTGAAAATGCTCAAAAGAAAGTAGAAGGTAGAAACTTCAGCATTCGTAAAAATGTATTAAAATATGATGATGTTATGAATGCACAAAGAGAAATAATATATAAACAAAGAAGAGAAGTGCTAGATGGAGAAAATATTCATGACAGTATCATAAATATGATAGAATTTGTAGCAGATAGTATTCCAACTATGTTTGTTGAAGGCCAAACAGGAGAATTGAATATAGAATCTCTAAATACAGAAATAATAAATGTATTTGGAATTGATATGTTAGACTATATAAAACAAAATAAAAATGATGCTGAAAAAATAGCTGAACAATTGAAGAAGTTAGCTTTAGAAATATACAGTAAAAAAGAAGAAGAAATTACATCAGAACAAATGAGAGAACTTGAAAGAGTTGTTATGCTAAAAGTAGTTGATGAAAAATGGATGAATCATATTGACAGCATGGATGAATTGAAAAATGGTATAGGACTTCGTGCATATGGTCAAAAAGATCCAGTTGTTCAATATCGTCTAGAAGGATTTGACATGTTTGACGAAATGATAAATGATATTAAGTTTGATGTAACTAAAATTTTAATGCATATTAGACAACAAGGAGAAGTAAAAAGACAAGAAACTGTTAAGATTACAGGTGAAGCATTAGAGGCAATTCATAGTGTGGATGGTGGCTCAAAAATAGGAACAGATGTAGATAGAACAGTTAGAAATGAAGGACCAAAAGTTGGTAGAAATGATCCATGTCCATGTGGAAGTGGGAAAAAATACAAACAATGTTGTGGAAGAAATCAGTAATAGCAGTACTTACAGAGATTAAGCAAGTAGACATAAACATGAAAACATACCAAATTGTTTGCGTTTTGTTTGCAAAATGTTTTCATAGCTTAAAATAAAATCTCTGTAACTCTTGAAAAATAAGGATATTTACCTATAAAAGATGAAAATTATTATGCCAAAAAGGCTGAAGATATTTTAAATGATAAAAAAATATAAAAAGATAATGGATAAAAAATAATGGAGTTATGGGAAGTTTTAGATGATAATGGTAATCCAACAGGGGAGATAATGGAAAAGTATGACCAAAAAGTATTTGATAAGGAATTATATCATTTAGGTTCAGATGTTTGGATTATAAATAATGAAAATAAGATATTAATTCAAAAGAGATCAGAACAAAAAAGGTTAGAACCAAATGTATGGGCAATGACAGGAGGTTCTGTAATCTTGGGAGAAAAATCTAAAGAAACAATAGTAAGAGAGGCAAAAGAAGAATTAGATATAGATATAAATCCTAATGAATTAAAATTTATGACAAAATTTATAACGGGGAATGTATGGATAGATACATACATTTTAAAACATGATTATGATATATCAAAAATGAAGTTTCAAGAAGATGAGGTATCTGATGCAAAATGGGCAACTTGGGAAGAAATAAATACATTAGTTAAAAATGGAGAGTTTATAAAGCATAGATGGGAATTCGTTAATAAATTTTTAAAAGTTGAATTGGAGGAAACAAAATGAAGATTGTAAAAGAAGAAAATGCAGAAAAATTCAATTATGCTGATATAAGTTCGGTTTTAGAATATGGAATTGCTTTAAATGAAAAAAATATGGATTTTTGTACTAATAAAATTAGTGGAAGATACCCTATGGAGACTAACTATATGAATGTCAATAGTTTTTCTCAAAAGCGACAAAGAATAAAAATTCCGCAATGCAAGACAGATGGTATTTACCATCTGTTTTGTATTTATTAGTATATGATAAATTAAAAAAATATCTTCTAGAAATGTAGGAAAATCATGGGGGATAAAAAATATATATTTATTGAAAAATTAAAATATAATTGATATACTATATACATTATATAGTTCTTAAAATTATTAGATGAATTAGGAGATGTAATATGAGTGATGACTTAATATCTAAAATTGATTTTTTTAAAAAGTGTAAAGATGTAAAATAAGATTTTAGTGGTTATTCTAGTGCTCTAAGATATATTTGTGAAAAAGATAATAAAAAATACTTTATAAAAATATATGATGGAAATAATCTAGAACAAATTAAAGAAATTGAAGTTATTTATGAAAATTTAGATATTCCTACTGCAAAAATTATTCAAGTAAAATATTTAAATGATTTAGATAAAACTTTTGTTGTATATGAATATATTGATGGAAAAGAATTAATTGATTTAACAAGAAAATTGAGTGTAGAAGAGATTGAAAATATAGGATTACAAGTAGGAGAAAATCTTTCAAAGTTTAAAAAAATTAAATATAATAAACAAGAAATAATAGACTTAAACGATAAAGAATTTAATAAGTTAATTAATATTTTGTACATTTCAAAGGATTTTTATGAAAAAAACGAAAGTGAAAAATTATACTATATTGATTTAGATAGATTATGTGATGATTTTTTAGAATATAAAAAATATGTTTATAAAAATGAACCGACATTTATTCACGGTGATATTAATTTACACAATGTTATTGTTAAAGATGGGAAAACATATTTTATAGATACATCTAATGGAAAAAGTAGTTTTAGATCTCTGGACTTTAGAGGTAATTGTTGGTTTGGTTGGGATGGAGATAATAAGATAAATGAACAAGCAATGTATCGTGGAATTTACAAAGGACTTTTTAATGGTGAAATACCAGAACAATTTAATAAAGAATTAGCATTTACTATTATATATGAATTTTTTCTTAAAATAAATGATGGATATAGTAAAAAAGATATGGAAAAAATAAAATATAATTTTCATAAATTTGGAGATATTTTTGATAGAACTAATTACTTTGAAAATTATAAATTTGAATGGTTTGAATGAGGTGATATAATGGAATTACATTTTTTAAAAATCACATGGGGAGACATCATAATTTTAAAAAGTGATGATGAAGTTGCACTAGTTGATACAGGATATGATGGGAATTTTAATGAAATTAGTGATTATTTAGATAAATTGAATGTGAAAAAAATATCATTTATTTTATTAACTCATTTTCATAGAGATCATTATGGTTCAATAGCCCAAATAGTTAAAAAATATGATGTGGAAAAAGTCTACTTTAAGGATTATAGCGAATTAGATAAGACTACGGCTTGGGGGACTATTGCAGATGATAATTATAGAAATAATGAAATGAAAAAATGTTTAGAAATAAAAAAGATAATTCTAGAAAATAGCAATTTAATACAAACTGAAAATATAAAAACAATAAAATTTGGAGATACTGAATTAGAATTATATAACAATGATAATTCTATTAAAAAAATATATGAAGATGACAATTATAAAGATTCATATCATAAGATATTATTTAGTGAAAATCAAAATAGCTTAGCTATATTTATGAAGGTAAATGGTATTAACGTTTTTTTAGGTGGTGACATATTTGATAGAGAAGCAATTCATCCAAAAGCTAACTACGTTAATTATCAAATAGCTTCTTCGATTAAAGAAAAAATAGATATTTATAAAGTTCCTCATCATGGCACAATTAATTGTAATAGTGATAAAGCATTAGAAATATATAAACCTAAAATAGCAGTAATAACAAACGAGGACGAATATTTAAAAAATAATAGTACAATTTATGATGATTTAAAAAGAGCTAATAAAGATGTAAAAATATTACTTACAGAAAAACATAATATTGTTATAAAAATTTCTGATAATGGTAATATTGTATATAGGGAAAAATAGTGGATTTATTGTTTATTTATAAAAAATAAAGTGAATAAGTTCACTTTGTTTTTTTGAAAAAGCTCTTGACTTGGATTTAACTTTAAGTGATATATAATAAACAGATAGGAGGAATGAACATATGTTAAAAGTTTTAAATAAAATTAATGAACCAAAGGATTTAAAAGAGTTAACAATTGATGAGTTAAATACTTTAGCAGAAGAAATAAGAGAGGGGTTATTTAACAGATTAACAAAAATTGGTGGACATTTTGGACCAAATTTTGGATTTGTAGAGGCAACAATTGCAATGCATTATGTGTTTAATTCACCAGTTGATAAATTTGTATTTGATGTATCACACCAAATATATCCACATAAAATGCTTACAGGAAGAAAAGAAGGATATTTTGATGAAAATCATTATTTAGATATTTCAGGTTATTCAAATCCAGAGGAATCTGAACACGATTTCTTTACAGTTGGACATACATCAACATCAATTTCTTTAGCATGTGGTTTGGCAAAAGCAAGAGATTTAAAAAATGATAAAGAAAATATAGTAGCAGTAATAGGAGATGGTTCTTTAAGTGGTGGAGAATCCTTAGAAGGATTAGATTTTGCTGGTTCAGAATTAAATTCTAATTTTATTATAGTTGTAAATGATAATCAACAATCAATAGCAGAAAACCATGGAGGATTATACAAAAATCTACAAGAATTAAGAGAAGGTAATGGAACAGCTAAAACAAATTTATTTACAGCTATGGGGTTAGATTATATTTATGAAAATGATGGAAATAACATCGAAAAATTAATAGAAGTATTTAAAAAAGTAAAAGATATAGATCATCCAATAGTAGTTCATATAAATACTAAAAAGGGAAAAGGATACAAACTAGCAGAAGAAAACAAAGAGAACTGGCATTGGACTATGCCTTTTGATAGAGAAACAGGAAAAACAACTGTAAATTTTGGAGATGGAGAAGACTACTTAAGTTTAACATCAGATTTATTATTAGATAAAATGTAAAAAGATAATACTGTTGTTGCAGTTGCTGCAGGTGTTCCAACAAGTTTTGGATTTACTCAAGATAAAAGAATTAAAGCAGGAAAACAATTTGTAGATGTAGGAATTGCAGAAGAACATGCAGTTGCATTAATTTCTGGAATTGCTAAAAATGGAGGAAAACCTGTATTTGAAACAAATGCAACATTTATTCAAAGAACTTATGACCAAGTTTCTCAAGATTTATGTATAAATAATAATTCAGGAACAATTTTATTAGGTTATGCATCAGTTGCTGGATTAAATGATGTTACACATTTAGGAATATTTGCAATATCAGCATTTAAAAATATACCTAATTTAGTAATACTTGCACCAACAAACAAAAAAGAATATTTATCAATGTTAGATTGGTCTATAGAACAAAATGAACATCCTGTAATGATATTAATTCCAGGAAACGGAGTAATAAATGATAATACAAAAAGGTATAAAGAAAAAATTAATCTTGTTTTTACAAAAGAAAATGGTTTGTATGTAGGAACTGATTTAACAAGATATCCATTTAAAATTATTCATAATGAATTAGGAATTAAAAAATGCAGATTCTATGATTTAAGAGGAAGTTATGCAACAAAAATATTAACAAATGGAATTGAAATAAGAGATGTTGCGGATATACTTGGACATAGAAATGTAGAAACAACAGAAAATTATTATATTTCAAGTACAGAAAAATCTAAACGATTAGCAACTGATGTTTTTGATAAGATAACAAAATCTGAAATTATAGAAGAAATTATTAAATATAAATAATTGGATAGATCCATTGATAAAAACAAATATTTATAGTATAATAAATGTGCAAAAATACAAAATGCACATTGGTAAATATATGATATAGATAGTATAATGACTGTAGTAAATGAATGCAAACATTGTTTGCGATTTGTTTGCAAGAGAGAAATATTTATAATAACAAAAGTACTATAAATATTATAAATATAATAGGTTACCAAAACGATAAAGCCTTGAAATATCAATAATATTATAAATATTATAAGTATTATAAATATGGGAGTTTCTACAACATGTGGAAGTGGTAAGAAATATAAGAACTGTTGTGGTAAAAACGCATAAAATCAATACTTTCAGAGATTAGAGTAATTTACATAAATATGAAAACAACCCAAATTGTTTGCATTTTGTTTGCAAATTGTTTTCATACAAGTAAGTAAAAACTCTGGAACTATCTAAAATAAAGACTTTGCGGGTTGCAAACAAACTAAAAACAAATATAAAAAGTGTTATCATTCGTGGTAACGCTTTTTTTGTTTACCTTCGTGGAAGGAGGTATAAATGTGAAATGTCGAATGTAACAATTCAAAAAAGAGGAAAGTACTATCAATATAAGTTTGAAACTGCAAAGATTGATGGTAAAAGAAAATTTTCAAGAAAGTCTGGATTTAGGACTAAAGCTGAAGCAGAAAAGGAGGGGATAAAAGCCTATAACGAATATATGAATACTGGGCATGATTTTACACCAAGTGATATGAGTTATTCTGATTTATTAGATTATTGGTTAGAAAAGCATTGTTATATTAATCTAAAATATCACACATATGGATATAAAAAAAGCTCAAAATGGAATTATAGTAATTGATGAAATTGATAAAAAAGCAGGTCATGAAGTATCTCATGATGTTGCTGGAACAGAAGTTTTAAAAAGTTTGCTTAAAATTATTGAAGGAACAACGATAAAAGTTCCTGTAGAAATGGATTCTTACAATGTAAAGCTTGTTGATTTTGATACTAAAAATATTATTATTATATTTTTAGGTGCTTTTTCTGGATTAGATATAATTAGAGACAAAAGGTTAAATTCTAATCCATTAGGTTTTTCGATTAAAGAGGAAACTCATAAATCAAAAGCGAAATTTTTAAAGCAGGATTTGGTTAAGTATGGTCTGCCAGAAGAATTTGTAGGAAGAATTGATACTATAATAGAAATGAACGAACTTACAAAAAAAGATTTGGCACTGATATTAAAAAAATCAGAATTATCCATATTTAAAAGGTACCAAAATGAACTTAGCAATATGGGAATAACATTAATCTATAATGATGATTTGTTTGAAAGTATTGCAGAAAAATCACTTGTTCTTGATACAGGTGCTAGAGAGCTTAGTAATACTGTAAATTATATGTTTGAAAACATAGTGTTTGATGTTCTTTCAAATCCTAACAAATACAAAAAATGTATTTTGGATTCAGAGATTGCTCAGGATAATACAAAGTATACATTGTCATGATAACAACAAAGTTGTCTTATGGAACTATTCTATAAGGCAATTTTGCTTTTTTAATGAAAATTATTGACTTGATCATAGATTGCTTGTAAAATGATAATATAAAAATAAAGAAATAAGGAAAAAAGAAGATATGAAAGAAAATAAAGTAAAATATGAATATACAAAAACTCCATTAGATTATCAAATAACAGAATATGATTGTGGGACAACTACTCTTTTAAATTCTTTAAGATATTTATTTAAAAGAAGCGAAATATCTCCAGAAATATATAAATTTATTATGCAATACACTTTAGATAAAACTAATAATTTAGGAGAAATAGGAAAAGGTGGAACATCTGTATATGCTTTAGAGTTTTTAAGTAATTGGCTAAATGAAAATGCTAATAATAAAGGAATGAATATAAAATGTTCTAGTATTTCTAAAGATAAAATATCTATTTATAATTTGGAATTAAATGAAAAAATTAAAAAAGGTGCAGTAGCAATAGTTAGAGTATATCAAGATTGTGATCATTATTGCTTATTAACTAAGTTAGATGAAGAATTTGCGTATTTATTTGATCCATATTATTTAAATATAAATTATTATGATAATGACGAAGATGTTGAAATAATAAAGAATAAACCATTTGAATTTAATAGAAAAGTAAAAAAAGAAAGAATGGAAGAATATACTAACAGAGATTTTGCGTTAGTAAGAGGAGAAAATAGTGAAATAATTATAATTGAAAATACAAAATAACATTGAGAAATACAATTAATATTAAATAACAAAAACAGATAAAGGAGTGATAAAATGTTAGAATTAGAAGAAAATAATAATTTACTTAAGAACCTAAAACAAAAAATACAAGAATTGGGTGAATCTCTTTGACATAGCTAAGTTAGAAGAACAATTACAAATATTAGAAAAGCAGACTATGGAAGAAAATTTTTGGAATGATAGCAAAAATTCTAGTAAGATATTAACTCAAATTAAAAACATAAAGAACAAAACAGTTGAATATAAAAAAATAAAAAATGAAATTATTAATTTGCAAGAGTTGTCAGAATTAGTACAATTAGAGCCAGACGAAGAAATAGCAACTGATATATTAAAAAATAGTAATAAATTACAAAAAGAAGTAGAAAAGTTTGAGATTAGTACTTTTTTATCAGGAAAATATGATCAAAATAATGCAATAATAACAATTCATCCAGGTGCAGGAGGAACTGAATCACAAGATTGGGCAGAAATGCTATATAGAATGTATACAAGGTGGGCTAATAAAACTGGATATACTGTAAAAGAATTAGATTATTTGGAAGGTGAAGAAGCTGGAATAAAAAGTGTGACATTTGAAATTATTGGTGAAAATGCATATGGATATATGAAATGTGAAATGGGAGTACATCGTTTAGTTAGAATTTCGCCTTTTGACAGTGGAGGAAGAAGACATACTTCTTTTGCATCTATAGAAGTGCTACCAGAAATAACAGATGACATAGAAATTGAAATAAACCCAGATGATTTAAGGATTGATACTTATAGAGCTTCTCGGAGCAGGAGGACAGCATATAAACAAGACATCTTCTGCAGTTAGAATTACTCATATTCCAACAAATATAGTTGTAGCTTGTCAATCTGAAAGGTCTCAAATTCAAAATAGAGAGACTGCAATGAAGATGTTAAAGTCAAAACTAATAGATTTAAAAGAAAAAGAACAAAAAGACAAAATAGAGGATTTAAAAGGTGTACAGATGGATATTGCATGGGGAAGTCAAATTCGCTCTTATGTTTTTTGCCCATATACAATGGTAAAAGATCATAGAACTAATTATGAAGTTGGTAATGTACAGGCAGTTATGGATGGAGATATTGATGGCTTTATGGAAAGTTATTTGAAAATGAAAATATAAAATTTTAACATAATAAATTTAAGATGAATATAATATATAGAGCAGGTTTTTATTTAAATCAGCTCTATATATTTTTTAAAGAGGTGATCCTAATGGACACTATAGTTTTAAAATTTGGAGGTAGTTCTCTTTCTGACAATGAAAAATTAAAATTAGTAGCAAACAAAATTACAGATTTGTATGATAAAGGACATCAAATAGTAGTAGTTTTATCAGCACAAGGAAAAACAACAGATAAATTAATTTATGAAGCAAAGCAATTATCACATACAATAGATAAAAGAGAGATGGATTCTTTACTAAGCAGTGGAGAACAAATTTCGATAGCAAAATTAGCGATATTATTGAAATCGATGGGATATAAAGCAATTTCATTAACTGGTTGGCAAGCAGGAATTTATACTAATAATACTAATCAAGATGCTATCATAGAACAAATTGATATATCGAGAATTAAAAATGAGTTACAGCAAGAAAAAATTGTAATAATAGCAGGATTCCAGGGAATGAATGAAAAAATGGATATTACGACTTTAGGAAGAGGCGGATCTGATACCACGGCACTTGCTCTTGCAGCAGCATTAAAGGCGAAAAATTGTTATATATTTTCAGATGTAGATGGAGTATATACTACAGACCCTAAAAAAGTAAAAGATGCAAAGAAATTATCTGCATTATCTTATAATGAAATGATGGAAATATCAAGTGAAGGTGCAAAAGTGCTTCATAATAGATGTGTTGAAATAGGCGATAAATTTAAAATTCCAATTATAACAAAATCAACATTTAATCATAAACCAGGAACAGTTATTTCAGATATTATTGAGGAAAATACCATAAAAAGTATTATAAAAAAAGATATTTCTAGAATATCAATTGTCGGAAACGGAATTATTCGTAATTTCAATTCTATTCATGACATACTTAAGTTAATTGAAGAAGAAAAGTTGGAAATACTTAATTTTGAAATTTCAGAGTCTAAAATAAGTATTACATTTAAAGATATAATAGAAGATAAAATTGTAGATAAATTTCATTCTATTATTTTTAAATAATAACAAAAGGATATAGGGAAAATCTATATCCTTTTAATATTAAAAATAAATTTTTGTACTAATAACAAATTATCATATTATTGTTCTAAAAGAGACAAACTCTGAATATATATAATTTAGCAAGGTAATTAAATAAGGAGGTATGGCAGATGACAATGGATGAGAGAAAAACAATTAATACAGGCGTAATACAAAATCTTATTTTAGAGAATAGAGAAAAATTAAGTATTTCAGGAGTATTAGATGTTTTAAGTTTTGATGATCAAGTTGTTATAGTTGAAACAGAATTAGGACTTTTAACAGTCAAAGGAGATAATCTTAGAATTAATAAGTTAAGTATTGATACATCTGAGGTGATTGTAGAAGGAGATATTTCATCTTTAACATATAGTGACAGTAAAACATTAGAAAAGTCAAAGGGAAGTTTAATTAGTAAAATTTTTAAGTAATTAATTACATAAGGAGAGACAATAATGGTTACGAATCAAGCTTATTTATTTTGTATTTTTATAATAAATGGCATTATAATAGGAATACTTTTTGACTTCTTTAGAATACTAAGGAAAACTTTTAAAACTAGTGATTTAATTACATATATAGAAGATTCTTTGTTTTGGATTTTAACTGGAATTATTATTTTATACTCTATCTTTGTTTTTAATAATGGAGAAATCAGATTTTTTATATTTTTTGGAATTATACTTGGCGTTTTCTTATATATGCTTTTATTTAGTTCGTATATTATAAAAATAAATGTTAAAATTATAAATTTTATAAAGAAAATAGTATCAAAAATAATAGAATTTTTATTACTTCCAATTAAATATTTTTATAAGATTATAAAGAAATTATTTTTTAAACCTGTTTCTTTTGTTATTATAAATATAACCAAAAGTTCTACAAAATTATGGAAAAAAACAACAAAAATATTAGAAAGGAACAAAACAATAAAAAATAATGTAAAAAATTAAAAATATAAGAAGGAATTTAAAAGTTTATGTAGAAATATATAAATATGATATCCGTAAGGATTTGTACATTAGAATTGGAGAGATTAACTTATGAAAAAGAACAAAAAAATATATATAAAATTATTAATATTTATAATAAGTTTGTATGCTATATTTACACTAATTAGCCAACAAAACACATTAAACCAATATAGTAAAAATAGTCAAGAATTATCACAAAAAATAGAAGAAGAAAAGCAAGAAAAAGAAGAACTTGCTAAGAAAAAAGAAGATGTAAATTCATTAGAATTTATTGAACAAACAGCAAGAGAAAAATTAGATATGTTTTATCCAAATGAAAAGGTGTATATAGATAAAGGAATGTAATATAAATAATACATTCCTTTTATTGCACTCTTATTTTTTACCTTTTTTGTAAAATCTGTTTAAAATTTGAAAAAAATGTGTTATAATGAATACATTATTATATTCTTAAAAATTTCCCCAATTTATATAAAATTAATAAATCTCAATTAAAGGAGGTATTTATGCAAGATTTAGAAGAATTAAATTTAGCAGAGTTAAAAACACTAGCAAAAGAAAATAATATTAAAAATATATCAAAATTAAAAAAAGATGAGCTAATTACAGTTTTACATCAAATTTTACAACAAGAACCAAGAAGCGAGATTGCAGAAGGAAATTCTGAAACAATAGAAGATAAAGAAAATAATAAACAGCACTATGATGAAAACGGTGAACCAATTGTAGATTACAAATTGACAAATCAAGGAGACGAAATTGCAGAAGGTATTTTAGAAATATTGCCTGATGGATATGGATTTTTAAGAGGGGAGAACTATCTATCTAGTGATAAAGATGTCTACATATCTATGGTGCAAATAAGAAGATTTAGACTAGACACAGGGGATATTATAAAAGGAATTTCTAGATATAGAGAAGGAGAAAAGTTCCCATCTTTAATTTTTGTAGGGGAAGTAAATGGAGAACATCCTGAAAAAGCGATGAAAAGAAAAAGATTTGATGAACTAACACCAATATATCCAACAGAAAAACTAAAATTAGAAACAACACCTAACGATTACGCAACTAGAATAATAGATCTTATGTGTCCTATAGGAAAAGGACAAAGAGGTATGATTGTAGCTCCTCCAAAAGTTGGAAAAACAACATTATTAAAAAAAGTTGCTAATAGTATAAGCAAAAATAATCCAGAAGTTGAATTAATAGTATTATTAATAGATGAAAGACCAGAAGAAGTAACAGATATGAAGAGATCTATAAAAGGACAAGTAATACATTCTACATTCGATGAGTTACCTGAACACCATGTAAAAGTAGCTGAGATGGTTTTAGAAAGAGCTAAAAGACTAATAGAACACGGAAAAGATGTTGTCATATTATTAGATAGTATTACAAGATTAACTAGAGCTTACAATTTAGTGATTCCATCATCTGGAAGGACATTATCAGGAGGTATCGATCCTGCAGCATTACATAAACCTAAGAAATTTTTTGGAGCAGCAAGAAATATTGAATATGGAGGAAGTTTAACAATATTAGCAACAGCATTAATTGATACAGGCAGTAGAATGGATGATGTTATATTTGAAGAATTCAAAGGAACAGGAAACATGGAAGTACATTTAGACAGAAAATTATCTGAAAAAAGAATTTTCCCAGCAATTGATATTAATAAATCAGGAACAAGAAGAGAAGATTTATTACTTACTACTAAAGAAAGAGAAACAGTATTTGCATTGAGAAAAGCGATGAATAGTATGCCTGTTGCAGATGTAACAGAACAAGTTATAAGTCAAATGACACAAACAAAAAATAATACTGAATTTATAGAAAAAATGGATCACTATTTAAGAAGATTTAAATAATAAGGTAAAAATTTGAAAGAAAGTTATATAATATAATTAATACTGGTGTTTGGAAAATGAAATATAATGTAATAAGGAGTGAAAATATTAATATATGCAAAAATTTAATTATCATTCACATACATATAGATGTATGCATTCAGATGCAGATATGCTAGATGAAGACTATATTAAAGACTACATAAAAATGGGCTTTGAAGAAGTTGCTTTTACAGACCATTGTCCTGAAAAAAATATAATAGATAAAAGACCTAGAATAAGAATGTTGTATGACCAAAGAATTGAATACCTTCAGAGCATACAAAATTTAAAAGAGAAATATAAAGATAAAATTATAATTAAATCAGGATATGAAGTAGAATTCCTACCTGGTGAAGAAAAAAATATACAAGAATTAAAAGATGAAACAGATATTTTGATTTTAGGACAACATTTTGTATATGGTAATGACAAAGAACTTAAAATATTAGGAAAATGTGATTTTTCAGAAGCAGACTTGTTAAGATATGCTGAATATATAGAAAAAGCAGTAGAATTGGGCATACCTGATATAATTGCTCATCCCGATATATATTTAAGCAAAAAAAGGAACTTTGGTAAAATAGAAAAAGAAGTAGCGACTAGAATATGTCAGTTAGCTGAAAAATACCAAATTCCGTTAGAAATAAATTTAAACAATATTTTTCAACGAACATATAACGAAAATAGAATTTTAAATAATTTTCCACTAGACGAGCAAAGAAAAAAATTGGTAAATGTTAATTATCCCAGACGAGAATTTTGGGAATTAGCAAGTAACTATAACTTAAAAGTATTATATGGATTAGATGCCCATTATAGAGGACAAATCCAAAAATGGAATGAATTGATTATTTTAGCAAATGAAATGATAGGAGAAGAAACAATAAATAAATTAAAATTTATAGAAAATATACATGATGCTAATGATGAAAAATATTTAAAAAAAATATTTTTATCAGGAATTGAAACAACATTAAAAGCAACAAATGATAAAGAATTAGAAAATAGAATAAAAAATTTTTCTAATTTTTAACAAAATATTTTTTTGAGGTGTAAAAATTGCAAAATATAAAAAGAGAACAAATAAGACAAAGATTTCCAGAAGATATTGACATTGGAAAAATGGAACAACATGCTATAAATTTAGCAACAACACAAACAGATGAATTATTAGATAGATATTTAAAATTGCCAGAAAGTAGAAATGGTGCATATATTAATTCTGATTTAATGAAGATGACATTTAAGTTTTATGCAGAAAGTTTAGAAAATAGAAGAAAGTATAATATGTCAGTAACAAACTCTGCTGCAGTACTTACGAATGAACTATATATTAGAACAATAAATAACAATAATATAAAAAGAAGTATATTTATACTAGGCCCTTATGGAGCAGGTAAATCATATTTTGCACAAGCATTATTTGAAAATAAAGAATTATTAGATGACAGTATTGTATATGAAGGCTCAATAACTCCACCTGCATTTGATGAAAAAGTTCAATTGGCTATTGATAATGGAATAACACCATATATCATTGCTTTAAATCCAACTTTAGAACTTTCCTTAAATAATATTAGAGAAAGAGCACAGGAAACAGGAAGGAATGTAGAAAAAAAAGAAGTATTAGATAAATTCTCGAATTTTTATAACTACATGGTAAACTTAGTACAAAAATTTAAAGGTATAGATTATTTAATATATAATAAAGAAACTAATGCTCCATTAACTACGGATTGTAGTAGTAAAAATTTAGAAGATTTATATCATGGCTCAAGAGAAGAAATTGAAATCGAATATGACAGAATTATTAAAGCTTTAGAACAGCGTGATAATGTGAATAAGATATCTTTAAAACACTTTTTAAAGGATGGACTAACATCTGGTTTAACATTTGAAGACACGTCTAGAGTAAAATCAGTCGAGGAATTATCTAAAAATAAAACAAAAAATAAATAAGGAGGACTTTTATATGGTCAATGAATATTCGCGTAACTATACAGAAGTTTTAGAAATTCTAAAGTATATTCCGATTGACGAATACAATAAAATTCCAAAACAAAAGATTGAATTTTATGAAAAGTATAAGGATAGATCATATAAATATGAATATAATTTTAATAGTATTTCCAAAAATACAAAATGTATTTTAACAAATTTATACAAAGATTATATTGCTAATGATAAAGAGAAAGAGCTTATAAATAGCATATTAAACTTGAATTGGCAAAAAAAAGAATATGAGAAAAGGAAATTATATAATCCAAATTCAATATTTAGTTAAAAAGATGTTCCAACTGTTGTAAAACATGAAAAATAGTATTGATAAAATACTATTTTTTATATAATTTTATGGTAAAATGATATAAAATTATATGCATATATTGCCTTAGAAAAGGGAGAAATGAAAATGAGAAAAAAAACACCAAAGGTATTGAATACGAGAAAAAATAGAGATTCACAATATACTCATAGCAAATTTGAATTACCTAATTTGAATAAATTTATATATGAAAACATGCAAAATAGAGAAAGAAGTACAGATTATAATTTATTATACAGAATTTCTAAAATTATGTCTACTGAATTAAAAATAAAAGACAGACATATTAATGAAATTACAAAACCTATTTCAGAAAAACAAACTAAAGAAGTGACTTTACAATTTTTTAAAGAATTAGATCAAGAACTATATGAAAAGGCCAAAAAAATTATTGATGGAAATAGTGATATTGGTTTTAATATGTATATGTTGGATGGAAATGAGGACTTTTCAAAAACAAAAAGTGATGGTATGCCTGTACATACTAAAATTCCTTGTGTATTTTCAAGAAATGGAAAATCAGCTGTATATATGCCCTACAAAGGAACTATAGAAGATATTTATTTGTTAGTACATGAATTATCTCATACATTTGATATAGGAAAAAATAACAATTCTACTAGAAATATGTTAGGTGAAGTAACTCCAGCTTGCTTTGAAACAATGTTAAATCAATATTTAATAGAAAAAGGAATTGCTACAAAAGAAGACACTACAAATAGAGAAATGGGAAGAATTGTTCATTATTATGATGATGCAGTAGAAACATTTGCAAAGTTAGAATTAATAAAAATAAAGGAACAACAGGAGAATATAACACATAAAAACTTTATTGAAATTCAGAAAAAATATGGAATAACAAATAGACAATTAAGTTATGTTTTAAAAAGATTAGCAAATTCAGGATCTAATGTTGATTATAAAGCAAGATATATGAATGCTCTATTAATTTATCCACATTATATGGAACAATATACAGAGAATCCACAAAAGGCAATAAGAACTTTAAAAGAATACTCTAAACAAATAAAAGCAAATAATTTTGAAAATAGTTTAAAAACTTTAGGAATAAATCCATGTATAGAAAGTATTCAAAAATTAGTAGAAACAACAAATAGAAGAATTGAAATTTTGGAAAACAAACAATCAGCGATAACAAAGAATACTTGGAATCAACCAGATGAAAGATAATAAAAACTTGCATATGATTTTATATATAATATTATTTCTTTTATGTTAGCATATTGAAAAAATAATAAAATTCAATATAATAAATATGAAGATTTACAAGAAATAGTGCAAAATGAAGAAAATTCTACTAACGAGAATGACAATACAGACATTTTAAAAAATGAAACAAGTAATAGTAATTGCATTTAAAACAATAGCCTATTCTGATAAAGGTATAACTATTGATAATAGAGCAATTACAGAAGATGAGATTAAGAAGGTATTGGTATACAAAGATAGAATAAGATAAAAACTTTGCGACACAGACCATCATTGGTTAATGTCGCAATTTTTTTTTGCAAATTTTGTCTAAACCAAAGCCAAAAAAAGGAAAATATGATATGATAAAATAGAAATTTTTTGAGGAGATGTAACAAGTTGATTAAAGAATTATGCACAAAACTATTAGACAGCAAAATGGCTGAAAATGAGAATTTCATAAGATTTACTTTTTATGAGTTAAGAGTAAAGAATAATTTATCAGATAAAGATACAGACGAGTTTTTAAGACTTGCAATGACCTATTTAGAAAATAAAGGCTATGAGGTATATATAGGCAATTCAAGATACACATATAATAATGCAAATCAAAATGTTCAACCAAATGAGTTATTGATTGCTTTTAAAGAAGATTAGATTATAGTTAAATTAAAATTTAACAATGAAAGAGGGATTGAAATAATAAAGAATAAAAAAATTTTAATAGGAATAATATTAGGAATTATTATAATAATATGTTGTACATTTATATTATTTAAGACTAAAAATGGCCAATTGAATAGCTCTATTAATAAAAATGGATTATATATTAACGATAATATAAGTGGTAATGAAGAAAACAAGTATGAGTATAAAGCATTTAAGCCTAGATTTTATAATTCTCCAAGTGATACAGGACCAAACAATTATGATTTTACACATGATATGACTTATTCTAATAGGATTTACTATAGAAAATTAAATTCTTATGAAGAATATAAAGAAGTTAAAACAAAATGGAACGACATAATTGATATGAAGGAAGATGATTTTCAAAATTATTTTATGATTATTACAGCTATTGAAAATACAAGTATGGTTGGATTAACTCTTGATAGTATTGATACAGATGATAATAATATGTATATCAGCTTAATTCATTATAAAGATGGAGAAGAATTTAATAAAGATGAAACATGTATATCGTGTAAAATTTCAAGAGAATTGGAACGAGATAATATCTATGTTACAAGAAATTATTTGGATAATGAAAAAGATTTTAATACTGATATGAAACTTGCTGTAAACAAAAATAATCCTAGTTCATTTATTTATAAAACAGAAATATATAGAGATGCTGAAAAAGATTTAAATAATAAAATTGGAATGTCAATAGCTCAAGAAAATTGGCAAGATTATATTAAGCTAAATATTGAAATAAACAAGAATACACCAGAAATTGATTTTTCAAAATGGAACAGAATTGGAGATGATTTTTATTCAATTTCATTAACTAAACATAGCGAATATTTAAAATTTATGAATAATTATAATGCTCAAGAAATTAATTGGGAAACTTTCAAGTATGCTTATCCAATAATTATTGTAAGAAGAAATGCTGAGAATTCAATACATGTTTATTTACATATATATAAAGGTGGATATTTAGATGTTACAGAAAATTTTAAATATCCTGCTATATGTGTATTAGTACCAAACTATAGAAGTTTAGAAAGTTCATATTTAAACATTATGCTTGAGGGTAAAGTTGAGAATTTAAGTGAAGATAGTAATGAGATACAGCAAGCAATTAATTTTGCAAAAAATACTAAAGAACATGCATACGATATCGGGAAAAGATATATTGATAATTTTACATATGATAATTTTAAATTTAGTAATACAGATTTAAAAGATGTAAGAATGACCAATGTATATGCAAATAATTTCTTAACTGCGACTGATAAAGAGTATCATAGCGGTAATCTAGTAGAAGATAAAACAAAAACATATTGGGCTTGGGAAATAACTTCATATTCTGATACTGATCCATGTACATACGTAATTATTTATGTGGATTCACAAACTGGAGAAATAGTTGCAGGGAAAGTTTTATTAGCTATGGATTAATAAATCAAATTATTTAATAACTTATATAAACAATAATAGGTAGGTAGTGAAAACGTTTGAATCAAAGTATGAAAAACAGTCAGTTGATAGATTTACATTCATCAGCGAGGGAATTTTAACACAAATGAAGAATAACAATATTAGGACATTAGGAGAATTATCAAAACATACAGAATTAGAGTTAAAGAGTTTGGGATTAAAAGATAATGATTTAATAAATCTAAAAAGTGAATTAAGACTTCTTGGAATCTATTTAAAGAATTAAAAAAGGAGCTGATATATATGAAAGAATTAATACTATATCCTAATGAAGAAGAAAAGATAAATATAGAATTTGATATAGTATATCCTGAACAAAAACTTTTACCAAGCAAAACTGAAAATACTGATAAAAATGAAAACTTATATGACCTAAATATAAAAATAGATGAAATATCAGAATTAGAATTTAATAATGGTTTATCAGAATTTGAAAAAACTAATTATACAATAGCTGCTGCATCAGGAATGTTTACTGGTATATTAAATATTCTTTGGAGTAAAGACTATGAATTAGAGAATGCTCAAAAATGGGGTAAAGAAAAGGTCGAAAAATTTGTATGTAATGTTGCTAAAAATCAAGGATGTAAAAGTGATAATATTCAAGACTCGATTAGATTTCTTGAAAATAAATATCCAATACAGGCAGATAAATATACAAATACTTTTGGAGGAGGACTGCAACATCATTTAAGAGATTTTTCACATCATCCAACTATTTTGGGTTTAATATCGTCAATATTAAATCAATTTGGTATTGGAATTGGAACAGATGTTAATGGTAATTTCATTGTTGATTCAGTATCTGATAATCAATTTGTTGGACATACATTTGGAGAAAAAATATATAATGCATTTATAATGTGGAGTTTTCATCTAATAAGTGATATGGCAGGCTCTAGCTCAAGCTTAAGTGGTGGAACAGGAATACCTGGAATAATTCTTTCAACATTTAAAGAAATGTCATCACTACCAATTTTTAAAGAGATTAAAGTTAAATATAAAGATGATGATACTGGACTTTCCGTATTCATCTCTAAGCTATTTAATGGATCTATATTTAAGGATGAGAATGGAAAACCTATTAAATTAGATTTTAGAACAGAATTGGGATTAATAGCTAATCAAAGTAAGTCAGTAGTAATTAATGAATGTTTAGTAAGAGGAATTTATACAATCAGAAGTTTATATAGAGAATTATCTACCAAAGATATTAAAACAATATCTGATTTAAAAAGAATTGATTTTAAAGAAGTGTTACCATTTAAATCAAGAATACTAACAAGAATGCTAACAATTTCAAGTGGCATATTTGTATTACTTGATTTATCTAAAGCAACCGTAAAATCTATGGGTAAGAATTTAACAACATTTTTATTAAACATTAACTATGTTGGTATAGGAAGATTTATTTTATCATGTAAGGCTGATGCTGGCTATATAGAAGAAGATGTACGAAAAGCAGTATATGAAAAGTATTTTGGTAATGATACACCAATTTTTGATTTTAAAATGTTTGACCTAAACATAGAACAATCGCAAATTATTTATTCTCTCCAATTGGAAAAGATTAAATATGATATTTTATATGTAAAAAATGAAGAAGAAAAAAAAGAAAAAATAGCATGGTGCAATCAATGGAAAAAGAATGTTTTAAGTAAACTTAATAAATCTGAAAAGTTCTTTATTACAGATGGAGAAGAATTATATAAAAAACTTAATTCAATCTTTAAAAATGATGATAAATTTTATTTTATTGTTTTAGAGTTATATCTTTTTAAACCTTACCATAAGCTTTCAAAAGATGACACAGAAATTAAAAAATATAAGTTAAGTTCTGATTATTTTAAGGATTTATTTAAAACAAGGCAAAAATGCTTAAGTATAAATACTATTGATAATATTATAAAAACTTATAAAAATTATAATAAAAATGTTTTACAGAATAAAACAAAAAGAATAATAATTGGTGCATCAGCTACTACAACAATAACATTAATTACTGGTGGCTTAGGATTGCTATTTGCTCCTCAAATAGCAATCGCAATAGCTGGAGAAAGTGTTGCTGGATTATCTGGTGCAGCATTAACAAGTGCAAGTTTAGCTTTTGTTGGAGGTGGTTCTCTTGCTGCAGGTGGATTAGGTATGGCAGGTGGAACTGCAATTCTAACAGGTGGTGGAGCATTAATAGGTCTTGCTAGTTCAAGTGCAACTACGATAGCCACTGTTCTTAATAGCGATTCCAGTATAAATACATTAGATGAATGTTCAAAACTTTTAACATTTTGCAAACTTATTTTAGCTGACAAATTAAAAGATTATACTGGTATTAAAACAATAAAAGTAAATATTGATGAAGCAATTAGGAAAATAGAAAGTTTTAGTGCTGATAAAGATAAGAAAAAGGTTATAAAAACAAATATTAAATATTTAACGAGATGCAGTAAAGCATTAAAAGATATAATTGATAATAATACTAAATAATTTGGAGTAAAATATGAACTTTATAAAAAGCAATAATCCAGATTTTGCTGAAAAACTTATGAGCACATTTTTTTTGGGAACACCAATGAGTGATGAAGAAGCGAAGGAATGTGAAAAAATCTGGAAAGAATGTAATAATGATAGAGGCAATTAATAAATATCTTTCTCATGAATTGTATTTGAATGCTTTTAAAAACAATGTAATTACATTGGATCATGGAATTAAAAAAGGCGAAAAATTTCATAGAGCAATTTTTTTAGAATATCTTGCTACAGCATATAATTCGATAAAAGATATGGAGAATATTATTATAATAATGAAAAATATGAAAAATGTTGTATTGATGATATAAACTTATATACATCAATAAAAGAATTTTATTATAAACTTAATCAATTAGGCTTCAATTATA
>ULOS01018371.1_pt1 | contig 24320 bp, 14 predicted proteins | sample 1952701 | NCBI WGS metagenome assembly ULOS01 (sample SAMEA4835607, study PRJEB28245) | human gut metagenome | biome: gut microbiome; material: fecal sample | place: Denmark | collected 2008 | reverse complement strand
TGGCTCAAAACTTGTAATCTTTTGACCACAGTTTCATTTCGATTGATTTGACTATCAATATCATATAATATCTTTCCAATCTTTATTTGATTTTCTTTAGTTGGTATTATAGCAACACAGTCTTTGATTTTATCTGGTGATGTATGACGAATTTTTGTTTGTTGAGCACCTGCTCCTAATTGACCTTTTATTATAGGAGATTGTAGCAAATAATAACAAAACTTCTTATCAAGTACTCTTTCATTAGGAATAACAAGCCCAACATCTCCACTTTGAATGTATTTGTTGTCTTCAGGAATCCAAGCTGTTTCACCTAATAAACCTGAAACTTGTTCAGTTAAAGGTGTAATAATGTCTCCCTTTTTAAGAATAAATTTTTGTTTAATATCCCCAATAAAATAGATGTCTTTTTTAGATGTGTTTTCCTTAAAACCTTTATTTGGATAATCAAAGTTACCTAAAGTTAGTCTAATAAATTTACCTCGTTCAGAGTAAAATTCTCTAGATAAACTTGCACCTCTTTTCACATCTAAATAATTACCTATTTGAACAAGCATATTTCATCCCTCCATTTCTAGAGAAACTTAATGCTGGTTTAAAACACTGTAACTTATGAACCATGTCTTCATTTCTCTTTATTTGATAATCAATAGCCCTCAATACTGAAACAATTTTTTCTTGTTTACTATACTCTGTTTCATAAACAACATGTATTAGATATAAATCATTTCTATTAAGTGTTGGAATATTACTTCCTGATTTCATTCTAGCAATATCAAGATTAAGTAATAAATAATAAACATAATATAAATTATTTTTTTTAATATTAGTTGTAAATAAAGCAGTATTGTGTGGCCAAAATTTTCCCAAAATTAATCGAGGTCGTCCTATAGTACCACTTCGACCAATAACAATCGAATTCTCAGTTTTATATTTACTATGAAAACCAATCGTTGATGTAGAGCCTTCTACTGGATAAGAACCATTATCCATTTCATTATGAGTTAAATCATATCCTCTTTGAAATTCTAAAATATTTCCTAGAATAACTATTTTTTTCATTTAATCTTCAACTCCTTCAAAACCTTACTTATTTCTTGTTGGAATTGAGTAGTTTCTTCAACATATTTAGCAAAATCTTTGTTAAATTCATCAATCATTTGTTCATATTCTTCTTGTGTTATATCAACATATTCAATTTTAACATCAAAATATTGACCAGCAGATAATGAATAATTCTTTTCTTTAATTGCATCATATGTTACAGATACTGTAAAGTCTTCTTCTACTTTATGATTTACAAAGTCATCAACGATTTTCTTTAGTTCTTCTTCACTTAAAACTGTTTTTTGTAAGTCTTTTATTTTTTCTTTATGACCCATTTTTGATGCATCCATTAATAAAACTTCTCCGTTTGAATTAGTTTTATCAATGAATAACACTGAAACGTTAGTGCCTGTATTAGCAAAGATATTTGAAGGCATTGAGATAACACCTTTTAACCAGTGGTTATCTACTATTTTTTGTCGTATCGTTTTTTCGATTCCACTTTGTGCTGTAATAAATCCTGTTGGAACGACTATTGCAGCTTTACCTCCATCTTTAAGAGAATATAATATATGTTGTATAAACAATAGATAGATTGCCATTGAATCCTTTTTCTTATTTGGAATTGTTGGTACTCCAGCAAAGAATCTGTCTGTTGCTTTCCAGTTTGTTTCTATTGTATCTCTGGTTGATGAAAAATCTGTTTTAAATGGTGGATTAGATGTAATATAATCAAAATGTTTTAATCCTGATGTATTATCTTCTTTCACTTTATAATGTGCAGGCGTTGTTAGTGTATCACCTTCAATTATATTTTGTAATGATTCTTTAAGTCCATTTAATAACATATTAATTCTTAAAAATCTTGATGATTTTTGAGATATATCTTGTGTATATACACGAGCTTTATTTCCAAATTTACCATCACCTAATTCATTAGCTAAATGTAAAACTAAAGATCCGGATCCTGCACTTGGATCATATATTTCGTAAATCTTGTCTTCTACTGGAGACATTCTTACTAATATTTGAGCAATTGCTTTTGATAAAGCTTGTGGCGTAAAGTATTCTGCATATTTACCACTTGCTGTATTATAATCTGAAATCAAGTATTCAAAGATTGTTGAGAAGAAATCATAATTATCTTCAAATGCTCCACCAAAATCAAATCTATCTCTTGTTATATACGAGAATATACTTTTAACAAATGCATTTCTTTTTGATGGTTCAACATAAGAAGATAATGGTGTAAATAATGGTTTCTTTGTTCCTTCTGCAGTATCTACACTAAATGCATCATTTTTTGAATAATTTGAAATTCTTACTAATGTTTCATCAAACTTTTTATAGAAGTCACTTTCATTCAAACTTCCAACTAAATTATCAATTGTATCTTCATATTTAAATGCAACATCTTGAGGATATGAATCATAAAATCCATCCATATAGTCATCGTTTTCAATTATTTCTTCATATGGCACCTTTATATCTTTTGCAAATTCTTTTAAGTTAGCTATAAATTTATCATTTAAAAATTTATAAAGAAATACAGAAGTAACAACAATTTCTTCACCTGCTGTATTTGAAAGACCGTTTGTTGAACAAAGACCTTTCAAATCATCTATTATTGATTTTATATTTCTTTCTAGTTCTACGAAATTAACCATATTTATTTACTCCTTATATTGTTTCTTTATAGTTTAATAAGTTTACATATAACATAGCTAATATTTCATCATAATCAGATTTAACTATTTTATATAAACCATTTTTAATAATTATTTTTGTTACTAATGCTTTTGTTGCATCAACAAAACCTTTTTTACCTTGCATTAATAATACATCATCATATACTGTATCTTTAATATTTTCATATACAATAGCTAATAAAGATTCAATATCTGATCTATTAATTTTTGTTTCTAATACTGCATCACTTAATGTTTTTACAAAAGCGTAACTTCCACCATATAACTGTGCTAATCTATCATTTTCTTCATTGATTTTTTTAGCTTCTTCATATGCTTGTTTTAATTCTTCAGTTAATTCATCTATGCTATCAAATTCAGCAACTGAAAGTTTTTCAAAAATTCTTTGTAGTAATTCATCCAATTTTTGAATTTTAATATCTTTCTTGTTTTTGTTCTTTTTAACTTCTTTTTGTACTTTATCAATAGCATCTTTAAATTTATCAAATTTTTCTCCATTAGGAATAAATTTACTTAAATCCATAACAGACACTTTAGTTTTAATAAATTCATAAATAACTTTTATTACTTCTTCATTGTTCATGATGTCGAGTGTATTAGTAGGATTAGCATGTAAATTAATAAATGATATTCTATCGTTTACTGCTTTTCTATATTTTTCTACTCTATCATCATTGATTAATGCTGAGTACTCATCTGCTCTTGATAATTTAAATTCAATTGAACACTCTTTAACAGCTGTTATAAGTTTTCTAATTTTGTATAACGCTTCTTTATTGTAATATTGCATATCATCAACAAATAGCTCTATATTATCTTCTTTAATAAATCTCTTCAATTCTAAAACTAATTTATCAAACTTCTTCTTTATATTTTCTTTATCAACAACTAGACCAGAAAGTGAACCACCTTCATTATCTTCACCATTCATATCTTCTTCTAGTTCTTTGATATAAGCATCTAAAGTGTTATTATATTCTTCTTCGATATCAACAAAATCAACAATATAACCATATTGGTAAACTTTACCTGTTGGACTCTTATATGGTCTATTAACTCTTGAAATAGTTTGTAATAAGTTTTGAGCTTTTGGTCCTCTTAATAAATACATCTTTTTAAGACGTTTTACATCATATCCAGTAGTAAGCATAAAGTGAACTACTAGAATATCTGGATATCCATTTTCTCTAAAATTAATTTGATTTTGTTTGTTAATTTCATTTTGAGCAATTGTATCTTCACTATCTGATAAAACAAGTCCAGTAGTTAAATTACTATTATCTTTAAACCATTTATGAATCTTTTTAGCTTGTGGATTAGAACGGCATACAATCATACCACCTATTGAAAAGTCAGAATTAATTAATCTAAAGTTTCTAAAATCTTTTTCAATATAATTACTTACTCCTGAAATATAATCATTAGATTCGTAAACATCAGCACTATTTAAGTCTTTATTTTCTATTTCTAAATTTTCTCTTATTTCAGCTTTAGCAGTTGTATCTATTTGTTCTTTTTTTATTCTTAATGTGTATCCATCAGCAATTGATTTATCATAAAAATATTTATGAATGTAATCACCAAATTTTAAATTTGATCTTTCTTTTTTAGTTAATAATGGTGTACCAGTCATAGCTATATAAATGCCATTGTTATCACAAGTCATTAAGTTTTTATAAAATTCACCATGAATATTATAACTTCTATGAGCTTCATCTATAAAGAAGATTCTTTGTGTTTTAACATTATAATCATTAAAAGCAATTGGTAATTTTGATTCTTCCATTAATTTATGAACATTAACTACACAAATAGTTCCAATGCCATCATATTTATCATCTAATGGTTTTTTAAGTTCTTTAGCAAATTCTATTCTTGATGATACATTAACTACTCTAAATCCTCTATTATTAAATTCAGTAGTTGCTTGCATCATTAAATCTAATCTATCAACAATAAAGAAAAATCTTGTATTTACTTTTCTTTTACTAAAGTAATTTCTTATAATTGGATTTGAGAATGCACTAAGTGCAGTTTTACCTGACCCTTGTGTATGCCAAATAATACCGTTCTTATCTTTTTCTCCTAATCTTTTTATAATAGCTCTTGTAGCAAAGAATTGAGGATATCTCATTATGTGTTTTTGTTTTACTGGTATTTCTTCAAATATATTAAGTGTTTCGTTTTTGATTTTCTTAATTTCAGTTAAATACATAATACCATAATGTAAATAATACAAGAAACGTTCTTTATCATAGAAAGATGTTATAAATCTATTACATGGTTTTAAATCAGATAATGCTGTTTTAAATTCATCTGTTTCTGTTTCGCTTGGATCATACCCTCCATCTTTAACAACATATTTAATAGTATCTTCTTCAATATCTTTAAATTTATAATTTGCATGATATCCAATAATATCTTCTCTAAAGAAAGAAAATGATGTACTAAATCCATTAGGTGTTGTATAAAATGAACCAGCTTTTACTTCATCAGCAACTTCATCATCGGCATCTTCATATTCCATATTGTTTGAAAACGATACGATTTGAATTAAGTTAAAGAATCTTTTATATTCATCATTACTTAATCTTTTATTAATCATTCTATCAAACTCAACTTGAATACCACCTTCATTATTTGGTTTTTTAACTTCTAAAAATGCTAACGGCATACCATTAATTAATATATTTATATCTGGTCTAAATGATCCTTCTTCTGTTGATTCTTTAATACTAAATGGTAATTCATCTACGACAGCAAAATCATTGTTATAAATATTTTCAAAGTCAATTAATTTTAAAGGATATTCATTAGATAATAATCTATTATAAAATTCTTTACCTAAATCATTATTTTTTATCATTCTGGTAATTTCAGCTTTTAATTGAAACAACTCAACATCATCAATAGTTCTACCATTTATTTTTTCTAATGCTGGTTTAAATCTATTAATAAAAATTTTTGTATCAAAATCAATTTGGGCATCTTTTAATGATTGATATTCATATCCTAATCTTAAAAAATGGATTGTTGCTGGAAATTTGACTCTTGTATCTTCGTTAAAATGTTTAAACATGTTTTACTACCATCCTTTACTAATCATCTAACTTCATTCCAGCTTCCATAAATAAAGCATATAATTTCTTCTTTATTTTTATGGTTGGCTGATAATGTCCTTGTTCCCATCGAGAGACAGATATAATACCTACTCCTAAAATTTTAGCGAGTTCAACTTGAGTTAAAAATTTTCTTTCTCGATACTCTTTTATCTTATCTGCGTAATTTATCATAATAAATGCCTCCGCGTAATCTTATCACTATTTTATCATATTTTTGATAAAAAGTCTAATTTTTCAACATATAATCCATAATATTTAATACCTTTTTCTCAAAATAAAAAAGGAATGCAGTTTGTGTAAAGCATTCCTTATTTTGTTATACCTTATTATAATATATTAATTATCTTTTTCATTTAATAACTTAATTCTTTGTTTTAGTATTGATGTATCAGTTCCATAATTTAATAATTTAAAAGAACTTACTACTTTTTTCTCTGTTTCAGGGGTCCAATAAATTGTTAAGTTTTTTCTTGCTCTTGTTATAGCAGTATAAAAAATATTATGAGATATATTTTCCTCTACTTCATTAGAAATTAAAACTTTAACTGAATCATATTCTAATCCCTGAGCTTTATGTATTGATAATGCATATGCTATTTGAAATGGTATTGCGTTAGAATAACCAGTATCACTATCATATACATCATCACCAAATTTATTAAATTCAAAACCAACTACGGAAGTTTTTTCTTCTATAGAAATAATATCGACATTACACATACGACAATTTAACGGATTTAATGCTTTTTTTATCAACACTGTAAAATAGCAACCTTTTTGCGTCTCCTCAACTTTCAAGATTTTACCTTTTAAATTATTATAAAATACTCCATTATACTTCAAGTTATCAATAAAAATTATAGGATCATTTTCCTTAAATGTATATTGTTTCCAAGTATATGATGGATTAGGATTTGCATTTTGTAAAACCTTATTAAGATTATTAATGCCATATAACCCATCATAATTAAGACATAATATAATTTCTTCTTCGTAAACTTTATTAAATATAGAATCATCAAAAATATGTGAAATTTCATTTATAGCTAATTTTTCCTGAATATTTGGGCCAATACTTCTCACTTCTTTCCAAAAATCAATCAATGTTTCACTTTCAGTTCTAAATTGTTCTTCTAAATCAATATAACAATTTTTATTCATAAAATTTCTAATTAGTGCAAACCAATTCCCAAACGTTATTGATTGAATTTGAAATATGTCACCTAACAATAATATTAGTTTCGGATTTGTTTGTCTGAAAATTTTGCATGCATCTTGAGTAGAAATAGTTGAACATTCATCAATTATCAATATGTCTATTTCTGAATGGCAATTAAATTTTTTTAAATACTTTGTTATTGTCATATATTGAGCAGAATTATCATTAAATTTCCTTCTCATGTTATCAACTGCAGGATTAGTAGAGGCAATACATATCTTGTTTATGTCTCCCAAGACTTTAAGAACATAACTAGCAAAAAATGATTTGCCAGTACCAGCAGCTCCATATACAGCAAAAATACTCTTTTCGCTAAATAAATTTCTCAGAGCTTTTTCCTTAATTCTATCATCAAATGTTAGGTTCAATTCATTAATCTTGGAATTGACATAATTACTATAAAATGGAAAATTTTCCAAATTAACATATTTTTCAATATATTTAATAAGCTCTATAGTATCAATCTCGTTTTCAAATAAATAGACATATTTTCCAAACTGTTTTATCATTCTTTTTATTAATGAAGGTTTGGGTTTATCAAATTGTATATTATATTGTTCTATTAAATTATCAATAGATTGAGACGAAATTTTTTCTTTTGGTATATATATACAAGATGTTTCGTTTGAAAGATTACTCACTGTTCTAGCTAAGATTTCAGGTGCATGTTCTTTATATGGAAAAATTTTTATTAAATCCTTAAATGAAGGTATATGTTCAATTAAAGCAGACGAAAAAGGCGATTTTTCAAATGCATAAACCCCTTTTTTTAAATTAATCCTAGACAAAGAATCATCATCAGAACAAGACATTTGTTTTTTTAGAACATCATTATTCATCTTAAACAATAAATACATCAAAGTATTTTTACCAGTAATACTATTTTTTATAAATCTTCTTGATTCATTAATAGTTTTTGATAATATAGTATCATTTCTTAGAAATACTGTATCATAAAAAAGTAAATAATCATTTTCATCTAAATTTACAATATCTGTGAGATTAGTATTATATTTTTTTAAATAGTCCATTAATCTTCTATAATCTTGAGATCTAGAAGTATATTTTGTTGCTACATTAACAATTGTAGAAAGTTTTTCAATCTCACAAGGTCTAATTGCAATATCAAAATGTGTAACTACATCATAAAATATAGTTTGATTAAAAATATTTAATTCTTTTTTCACTAAATATGCTTGAATAGCATAATTTGTAGGAATGTTAATTAAAGAAAAAACAATAAATCTATCAAATTTACTATTTTGATCTAATGCATTCGTAAAAACATACTCATAAAATAGTTTATTATTAATATATATCATTTTTTTCTTTTGAATATAATAAGTACCTTTTTCTCCGTTTTGAAAAAAAATATCTTCTCTATTCAAAAACTCACTTATATTTTTATAGTATTTTTGAAATGAATCATCTAAATCAAAAGGATACATGGAAATATTATTTAGCACCTTAATATTATATTGATTATCTAAAAATATTTTAATTTCTATTAATTTATGAATATACTTTATACTTAATCTCTCAGCATACTCTCCAATAAAAGTTTGGTGGCCAACAGAAGCATTTAAATTATCATAAAATTCAGATAAAAAATTTAAATTACTGTTAGATTTGCAATAATTATTAGCAGAATCAATTTCTACATATCTATTGAGATATTTTTTATTATTAACTATTTTCGCAATAAAACATTCTACTGAAGTAACAAAATCTCTTAAACCAATTAAAATATTTTCAGAAATTTCAACCCTGTTAATATTATTATCTATAATTTCAGAAATTTTTTTGTCATATTTGAAGATTTCAGATCTCCAGTAATTTTCATCTCTATGTTCAATCATACTTTATTACCATACCATCTATATACTATTAATAATATTTTTCTAATGTTTGTTATAAACACTATTTAAGTTATACGTATTTTATCATAATTTTCACAAAATATCAAATAATACCTATCTATTCGACATTTATTTGGAATTTTTTCGAAAACTCTATTTTATGTAAAATTATCCATACTGTTATTTTAGTGATTTATAAAATGATTATCTATTATACTTATGACAATAAACCATAAAAAACTCCCATCAAAATTGAAGTGAACCCCAAAAATTGGACACTTTAAAAGAATTAAACAAAACTATAGGATTGAGTTCTATATTCTACAGGACTCAGTCCTTTTAATTTACACTTCATTCTTTTGTTATTGTAATAATAAATGTAATCATATATTGCTTCTTTTAATTCATCTAATGAGTCATAATGTATTCCATAAAACATTTTTGTCTTCATTCTACCAAAAAAATTTTCCATTACTGAATTATCTAGACATGCTTTGCGTAATATTATGTTCTTTTAAAGAGTTTTGAAATGAAGTTTGTTGGTATTGCCATCCTTGATCGCTGTGAAATATTAATTTATCATTTGCATTTAATTTATCAAAAGCTGTATTCATCATGTTCATAATTTGGTACATTGTAGGACATTCAGATAAATCATAAGATATTATTTCATCATTGTATAAATCAATTATTGGTGATAAATATAATTTTGTCTCTCCTAATTTGAATTCAGTTATATCAGTACACCAAACCTCATTCATCTTTGATACTTTAAAATTTCTTTCATAATAAGTTTTATGATTTTCTTCATCAATTACTTTGTTTAGTAATAAATTTTTAACTGTTTTACCAACTTGACCTTTGTATGAATTACATCTAGAAACATTACTAGATTTGCATTTTAAACCTAATAATCTCATTAATTTCAAGACTTTCTTGTGATTAATGGGATTATTTTCATATTCTGGTAATTTATTTAAAGCTATAGTTATTCTTCGATAACCATATCTTCCTTTATTTTCTTCAAAAACTTTCTTAATATTTTTTATGTCAAAAGAATAATCCTTATCAGATTGCTTTTGAAAATAATAGTAACTGCTTCTAGGAATACTAGATAATTTTAGTAGTTCGGTTAATGGAAATTTTGCACTTAGTTCTTGAACTACTAGAGCTATTTCTTTTCTTTTTGCTCTCTTGCAGATACTAAGGCACTCAATTTTTTTAAGTATTCATTCCCCATTTCTAATCGTTGACATTTTGCGATTAAATCTTCTTCAACTTTAGGTTCTAGATTTTTCTTTCTTCCTTTCCATTTTAATCCTCTACCCCGTTTTTCAATATAAAAGCCTTCCTTACCTTCTTCAAGATAAATTCGTTCCCATGACAAAATATATTTATGAGCTGGATATTCATATCCATTAATAGTGGTATATAAATTAAATCTTCTTGCTGTTTCATATGATGATAAGTTTTCTTTCATTTTTGTTTCTATTACTTGAATTTTAAATTCTGGTGTATATTTTTTATTATTCCTTGGCATATAAAAAGCACCCCTTTCCTATAATTATAACACATTTTTAATGTGTCCAGAAATTGGGGTGCATTTCAAATGATAAGAGTATTTTTATTGTAGCATAATTCAAACTTAAGTTCTAATAAATATCAATATTTTTTAACTTTTTATTATATATTTCTGCTTATTCAAACTATATTTTAATTTTCTAGGATTTTCACTCATTTTATAAATCTTTATATTATAAGACAAAGCATACTGTACTAATATATCTTCATAACATTTGGAAATCCTACATCCTAAATAAATAGCTACAGGTTTTGCTTTAATAAATTTTTCTCCATTTGTTCTATACAATTGCAAACGCCATTCTCTCTCATACGACCAACTTCTATGTTTATAAATATTTATTTTATATTGAGCAAAATCATCTGATAAACCCCAAACATTTGACAGTCCAACACTATTATACATATTCATTAATACATTATCGAATATATACTTTGTTGCACCATATCGTTGATTTGTATAAAGTATAGGCAATAACATAACTTGTCTCCATTGTATACAATTCTCATTAGTTTTTCCATGAGGACAATACATACAATCCGTACGTAATGTATCCGTATCATATTCAATTACAAAACCTTTGTGATTGTCAGCATAATGAGACCACATTAAAATATCATTATAACTTTCAGACAAACATACTAGAGGCATTTCAAATTGATAATAATTCATATAATCATTCAAGACACTTTGCGTAATATGTTCTAATGCTTGTTTAACATTATCAAAATAGTTAGCAGGAATACCATCTAGAACAGATTGAAGACCATCACCCTTTAATAAATTGACTATCTCTTCAGCTTTTTGTTTAGGCATTTGGACAGACCTTGTTTCTATAAAGGTATCATCATTTATATTTTTTTGTAATCCTTGTATGTTAAACGACTCAGTCGTATTAGAAATATAATTTTGAATTTTATCAACATCACAATACACTAAGCAATCATAAGGATCATTGAAATTATTTGCTGTATTAAAATATATTTTTCCTTCTCTAAAGGCCTCTATTGAATATTCAGTGCATCTTCTATAATGGAATAATGACTTAGGCTTGTTTTCATTAACATATTTCATCAAGTCAAGAATTGTAGTATTACCATTTTTATCTTTTAATGTTCCATTGAGTAATTGAATATATTTTTTTCTATCTATCATAGTTCTATTCTTTTAGTATCCTTTCTAACCTTCTTAGATTAATTTTTATATTTTAATGTTTTATGTTTTGAATTTTAATTTGCTTTGAAAATCAATATCCCTCATATATTCATATTTCGGATTAGAATTTTTTCTACTATATAATAATATTATATCTCAAATTTACATATTTTTCAAGAAATGCTCTCAATCTATCTTCTATTTCTAACAGTACCTACATTATTAGTTCAAACCCCGTTATTTGAGAAATAATTTTTGATTATTTTCTGTAATTCGGCTCTAAAATGATAAAAAAGCCCTTCAATGTATCTCTACATCAAAAGACTTTTTGATCTACTTTAATGGTACGATTAAATGGATTTGAAGTATTTGCATTTTAGTAATTGCATATAAATTTATATCTTCACCTACATGAATTATATTAAATTTTTATTTATACCTATTAAATTTTATTTTCAACCCTCATCGTATGAAACAAATATCTTTCAATTTACATATTTTATTTATGAACTATTTTGGTTATTAAACAGCACAAAACATACAAAAATGTTTTAATTTCATATAACATTGGCCATATTTAAGTAAAAATACCATAGACAAATCAAACTTTCAACGTTACATAAATAACACAAAAATGATGCATTTACTTCTTTTTTACTACTCTACTATTTTTATCATTTATTAGAATTTTTGCGATAATACCTATTATTTATAATAGATATGATTGTGGATATAATCGGAAAAATGGTACATATCAATATAGCCAATTTCATTCCTACTTGTTCAGCATTTAAACCATATTGTGAAGCAGTATGAATTATATTAGAATGCTTTGCAACAGCATCCGTAATAATACCAATTAACTGTGGACCTACAGAAGCCCCTAAGTCACCCCCAGCAGCCATGAATGCAAATAAGACAACACCACCATTTTTCACTTTGTGATTACACTCTATTAAATTACCAGGCCAAAGCATGGAGACACAAAAACCTGTCAATCCACAACAAATTAATCCCAAAATAGGAATCATACTAATACCAGCAATGATATAGCAAATCGTTGCGCCAAATGAACCTATTATCATAATCTTAGACAAGTGTTTTCCATATTTAGAATATAACGTTCTTCCAAGCCCTAACATCAGTGAAAACATTGCAACACCAAATATATCCCCATAAACTTTAGGAATCCCAACTGATAATTCCAAAAAGGTAGATGCCCATTGAGACATAATATTTTCAGTAGCTCCACCTACAAAGATTGCTATACATCCTAGCCATACCCATTTATTTTTCAATAAGGTCTTTATTTTAGACTGCTTTTCATCAAAATAAATATTTGGTAATTTACTGATACTAAACAGTATGATGGAAAGAATAGGAAAGATAGTAATGATGAATATAAAATATTGCCAATGATCATACCCAAAAATTCTCATAAATAAAGAAAAAACAATTACAATTCCCACAACACCCCAAGCAAAAACAGAGTGTAATTTGCTAACTTCTTTATCTGGATTGCTAGATGGTAAGGCAGCAACCAAAGGACTTAACAAAACTTCAACTAACCCACTCGAAATAGAAATAAAAAAAGTACTAATAACTAAACCAATATATTCATGATGCGGTAAAATCCATGGTGTTAATCCATACATAATCAATCCAACTACTGATAGAATTGGCATTAAAATAACGCATAGATTTATATTAAATTTCTTACTAAAAAAAGTAAATATCAAATCTATAAATAATTGTGTTAAAAACCCAATTACAATAAGTAACCCTAGTAATGAATATGAAATATTATACATTGTTTTTAGCGTTAAAAATAATAGAGGAGAAACACATGAAGTTGCTGAACAAATTATATTGGTTATATAACAAGCACTTATAATTGTCTTAGAATTTTTATCCATAAATTATGAATATCCCTTTCAATTTACAAATATCAAACGATTCAATTTTTTACTTATACTATTTAACTGGTATTATCACTTTATTACGATGAATAGAATCGTATTCATTATATAGTATATTATACTACATTATTGTAAAAAGACATATTTTTACACTAAATAATATCATTCATTTATATCATTTCTTTATAAAAAATAAGCGGAAAAACCATTTATCTTCCACTTATTTTTTTATGTTAATATTTTTTCTCATCAACAATGATATTGATACAATTTTAATATTGACCCTATACCAGTTTAACTTCAAATTTGATTTTGTTTTTGAACTTTATCAATAATCAATTGAGCAATTTTCTCAGTAGCATCAAGACTAACATTTTTTTCTTGAGCTTTTTTCATCTTTTCCATGTCATTTTCACTATTTAGTAACTTTAACCCTATTTCAGTGAGTTCTTTGGCATTTGGTGCTGAAATTGACATACCAAGATGATGAAAGAAATTTTTATTAGCAGTTTCACACCCTGGAATAGGAAAAGTATGAACAAGGGGTAATCTTGATGCGGCAGCCTCAGTTGATGTAAGTCCTCCTGATTTTGTATAAACAATATCACAAGCCTTCAAATATAAATCCATTTGATTGGTATGACCTAAAATAACAAACATTTCATTTTTGCCATACAATTTAAGCAATTTATGATATATTCTTTTGTTATTTCCACATATAACAACAATTTGAAGATAATTTTTATCTTTAATTTTATTAAAGTTTTTAACAAGTTGAATCAATTTACCAGCACCCATACTGCCACCAAGTAGTAAAGCAATTTTTTTATTTAATTTCAATTGTAGTTTTTCTCTTGCTTCCTCTTTGCTAATAGGGTTTAAAATTTTAGGAGTAAAAGGAATTCCTAAAGGATATAATTTATCAATCGGCATTCCTCGTTTAGTAAAATCGCTCATCAATAATTCATGAGGAATGATATAAAAATCACAATCTGTTTCCTCCCAAAATGGTGTACAAGTATAATCGGTAGCAACCCCTACAAAAAGTGGCAATTTGACATTTTCTTTTTTCATATAAGTTAAAGTTTCAGCAGGAAAAAGATGAGTCATAATAATTGCATCATAGTGGTGTTCTTCTAAATAAGGAATTAAATATTTTGCCATCTTTTTATTTATTTTATACACAGGGGATTCTTTTGAATGTTTACTAACATACATTCCCAATTTATACACTTCTCCAAAAACATAAGGAACCGTTTTGACTGTATTGACATAAGCATTCGCAACTCTTTTTGCTACTTTTTCTCCTGCAAGCGTTAAATAGTCAAAAACAAAGGCTTCATGTCCCATTTTTTCAAATTGAAGTTTTAAAGCATTTGCAGCCGCATCATGACCTCCACCAGTTTTACATGATAAGATTAAAAATTTCATATTAACGTTTTCTAAAGGCAAAGCGCACTTCAGTTTCCTCCATTTTTCTAAATGATGCAAGATGTTTAATGCCAACAATCATTGAAATACTAAAACATCCAATAAAAATGATGAATGATTTAACAATAAAAATACTTGTTAAAATAAAAGCAAAATAAGCAAAAAAGATTCTTAAAGTATGTGGTTTAACAATAATGATTAATGAAAAGAAAAGAAGCCAAAAAGCAAGTAAAAGTCCCATTTGCAAATAAGGAAATAGGCCTAATAAACTACCAAAACTAACCGCAATACATTTTCCACCACCTTTAAACCCACTATAAAGAGGATAAGCATGGCCTACAACAGGTGCAAGCATAATAAATGAAAACAAAATATGATTAGGTGAAATTGTATTTTTAGCTAAATAAACGGGAACAAACCCTTTGCCTAATTCTAATAAAAGTGTACAAATTCCGCATAGCATGCCACCTTGAATAAAAGCATTTGCAGTTCCAGGATTCCCATCCTCACTATCTTTTTTCGTATCCACTTGTTTAAAAATTTTAGGGATTAGATACCCAAACATAATACTACCTAATACATATCCTAGTATAATAAAGAAAATATAATGGATGGTAATTAACGTTTCTTTATTCAATATTAGTAAGTAAGTATTCATAAATTACACCACCTTTTTATTCGTATAATCGGTTAAGAATGCGAAGAAATTCTTGTGAATCGTGTTCTCCTAATTTATGAATCATCTTATTGATACTCATTGCAATATCATCAATAATTCTTTTTGCCACAATCTTACCTTTTTCTGTTAATTTAATAATCGTTTTTCTTCGATCATCTTCAGCCATCATTCTTTTAATAAAAGCCTTTTTTTCTAAATTTTTAAGCGTAGATGCAATTCGACCACTTGTTAATTGTTGAATTGCACATAGTTCACCTGGTGTTAAATTTTTTTGATGAATTTCTTCATAGATAAACAGGGTTTGTAAAATACCATTTTCTCCTTTATCTAATTCTTTCACTCGATGAATAAGGTGATTTCTCTTTCGAAAAATACGCATAAATTTATATGATAATTCTTTATAATTCATTTCATTTCTCCTAATTATCTTCTACTAGAAGATAATTATATCATCTTTGTCACATCTTGTCAATAGTATATCGTATTTATATATTCAATAATAAAACACTCTATTCTAATGTTTTAACATTTCATAGAGTGTTTATTTTATAATTTATAAAGTGATTTTTATTTTATCTTGCGAAAACACCATTATTCCAAATTCTACTTGCAGGATAAGTTCCATCCCATTGTTCCCAAGTTGTTGTACCAGGAACAATACTATGTAAAGTAATCGTTTTAGTCTGACCATTTAATTCAACAGTTAAATCATAAGATACTGTTGTAGTAATAGCTGGTGCTTTGATTACTCGACCAGTATTATCAATAATATCAGGATTATTAGATTGAATAGAAATTTTTGCATTACTATAATTCTTTTGAATTTCATATTGTAATTCAACCATTTCCATAAAACTATCCCAATAAGAACCAGAAATCATTGTTTGAGGACAATTTTTACCACTCCAAGTATTATGCATTTTCACTCTTGTTGTATCTAAATCATTTCTTAATAAGATATCGGCAACAAGTTGTGCAGTTCTTTGGAATGTATCATAGATATCACCAGATAAATTAGAACACATTTCAATACCAATTGAATTATTATTTCCACCACGGGAACCAATTGTATTATAACTAGATGAATACCATAATGGTTCACCAATATAGTAATACCCATTCTCTACTTTCCAAGTTGGGCCAAGAATTGATAAATAACTAGCAGAAGGTGCCGCACCATTAATTGTTGGCACTTCAATTTGTGTAACGGTTCCATTTAGTGATAGATAATAAGCAGAACCACTTTGTACAACATCAAATTGAGGTGCTATATTGCTAGTGGCAATCGCATTGGTTTTCGTCCAAGTAAAGCTTGCAGATGTTCCATCACCGGCATGATATGCAATATATTTTTCAGGAACGACACCATAGATGGCATCATTACCTACTGTATAGTGAATGGAGGTTTCACCGCTTGACATACCTTGAGCAATTGATACAACTGTACCTGTAAGTGTTGCGGTGTCATGAACAGTAACAAATTCAATTGTATCTACACTTCTACGTTCTTTATGGTTATTTGGATTAGCCTCACTTGTTGCATAATATGTTTCATCCACTTTAAATTCATCAAATAAGTATCTATTGACACTTCCATAAGTAGAAACATATACTCTTTCAACACCATCATTATATAAAGATATGTTACCCGTTTCTACTACAGCAAAATTGTTTCTAGCAAGCAGTGCAATTAATCTATCGATATCCGTATCTTCTGAATATACTCCTACAGTGATACAAACTGATAAATTAATTTGAGTTCCTTCAATTGTAACTAAAACATTTGCTTTACCATTAGCAAGAGCAGTTACAAGTCCTGTTTCCGACACTGTTAAGATGTTCTCATCACTTGATTCATAAATAAATTTAGCGTTTTCTGTACCTTTTCCATAGGCTGTAGCAATGATTTGCAATGTATCATCAATATGAATTGATCCATCATAATGTTCTTCAAATGTAATATCAACCGATTGAATCGAATTTACAGTAATTTCATGTTCATAAGCAACTTTTCTTAGATAATCGTAAATTGTGATTGTTGCTTTTCCGGCATTAATAGCAGTAATTAAACCAGTACTTGATACAGTAATAATATCTGTGTTACTTGATTCATAGAATAAATCTTTAAAATATGCATCACTTGGTTCTACACTTGCCACAATTTGGAAAGTATCACCGGTTTCTAGTTCATCACAAATTTCATCAACTCGAATATTAGTTACAGGATTTAGTTGTTCCCATTTTGCATATAAAGTAAGATCACCATTCAAAGTTTCTAAACTAGTATATAGATTATCCTCGCTATCATACCATCCTAAGAATTTATATCCTAAATAACCAGGAACAATCAATTTATCACTATATCTTGAAGGTACAACTAAAGTATCATCTTCAGGTACTTCACTAAAGAAATATACTGTAGCTGGTTCATCTGCGGTAATATCCTCAATCGCTTGATCAAAAGCAACCATTTGACCAACTGTCAATTTAGTTGTAATTGGGTTAATACTTGCCCAATAATTGTTGTAAGAGTTAGAAATAGTAATAACATATTCAGCACCTTCTGGCCAACTAGATGCACCAGAAGAAATAATTTGAACAATTTCATATAAACCAGTTTCTAAATTTTTAGCTATATAAATACGATCAGAAAAAGTTGCTGCAGGATCATAACTACTTGTTCCAATAAAGATATCATTCGTATATCTTCCACCCCAGAATGTACCATTATTATAATTATAATTATTAATCGTTAAATGTGGAGCATTGCCAGAATGAGCAACTAAGTATTCTTCTGAATATCCACCATTAAATATATAAGTTACATCATAAATTTCGCCTTCTAATACTTTCCACTCAGCTACTAACACAATATCACCTCTTGAAGTTGAAGGAATTTCAGTTACATAATCTCCGTTTAAACTCCAACCTAAAAATTCACAATTCAATTTTGTAGGAGTAGGTAGTACAATAGGTTCACTAATTAAACTATTATAAGCAGTTGGATAATTTCCTTTTAAAGTACCACCATCAAGTTCATAATTGATAACATAAAATTCAAGTGGTTTTGCTTCATCAACAATTGGTTTAGTTGCCAAAGTAGTACCTGATGTTTTTAAATGTTTAAATAAACTAGCATAAGAAGTTAGATCAGTAATCACTTCACCCTCATTATTTTCATAATAATTAGCACCAAATTCTGCCAAATGTGGATTTGTAGTTTCAGTATCAGAACCTTGATATGTTCCAAAATAATGAGTAGTAGGAAGTCCTAAAAATTGATTGTTATCTACTTTGCAACTCCAATTAGATGTACTTGCTCCATTATTTCTTAACCACATATAATTATAGCAATGATCAAAAATATTGCCTGTAATTTCCCAAGCTGTTTTATTTTCTTGGAAAATATGAGCAGAAATTGCACCATTATATGGAACCGCATTAGACTGATCAGTACCTATTTGTTTAAAAGTATTATTTAACACATACACTATTGTATTTGATCCACTAGGTCCGGATAAAGCATACATAAAGATTGCATTGTATCCATTATTTTGAACACTTTGTTCAAAATAATTATTCGTAAATGAAATAATACCTTGGTTATAGCCACCCTCACATCTAATAGCATCTCGATCAAAGTCTAAGAATACATTCCCTTCTACTGATAAATTAACAACTCTATTGATTAATAAGTTAACATCACTAACATTCGTAAATCTATTATTTGCAAAATAGAAATGATTTGTTGAACCTCCACTTGGTAAATTGAATTCTACAAATCCTTTCATCACATAACGATTGATAACCCAATCAGTAGTAGAAGCATTTGTATCATAAACTAAATTATTTACAAACTTAAAGTTATGATACTCTTTGTTTTCACTTCCAACGATTTTAGCACCCTTTGTAAAGGACAATCCATCCATTGTAAAATTATTAGCAGAAGCAAGAACTGTAATAACGCCTGTTAAAACAGCTTCTTCTTCTCGTGCGAAAGTATTTGGATTGGTTCCTGCATTTGGTCCAACAATTGTTAAGTTAGCCAAGGAAATCGTAACATTTTCATTATACTCACCAGCTAAAATAATAATCTTACTTCCTTCTTTAGCATCGTCTAAAGCAGCTTGAAGTGTAGAGTAATACCAATCCTCTCCAACTCCTACATATAATGCATCTTCACGCCATTTCGCACTAAGCACAATATTTCCTGTTGTTCCTTTTTCAATAGCAGTAATTTTTTCATCATTGAAATACCATCCAACAAAAACGAAATTGCCATTTGTTGGTACTGGAAGTTTGGTTAATCCAACTTCGCTATCATATTTAGTTGGAGCATTTGCTGGTAGAGTTCCACCATTTAAAATATATTGAATCTCCCAAAGATCAGCACTTTCATCAACATATTCAGGAACATCAGTTTCATTTTCATAATACGTATCCCAGCCATCAACACCCATAAATTTACTTGCTACTGGAGTTTGATCATAGTAATTATTAGCACCATCAATATTAAAAGAATATGCATTTTTAATATAATAGGTAGCTAAAGAATTCAATAATTTATTATAATTGATATGCACATCATGAGTAGTTTCGCTCATATCAGCTGTTTGATCTAATCTAAATAGCATATATGAATTATCTACCTTATTATATTGGAATTCAATTTTAGCAGTTCCTGTTGAGGCACCACTATATTTTACAAAAGTTGCTGCAGCATGACTTCCTGCTGTTTGACCACAATTTTTGAAAGTATTATTTTTGATTTCATAGGTTCCTTCACTATAAGATCTAACCCAAATTGTATATTGAGAATAATTTTCAAAATGATTATTTATAATTGAAACATTTCCCTTCACACCAAAGGAAGCCGTACTATCAATCTTAATTCCATCATTATAGTTAGCACCATTACCAACAAAAGAACAACCCTTTATAGTTAAATTGATTATTTGCATACCATAAAAAATCATTGGTCTTCCTGTAGATTTTTCATATTTGAGATTTGTTAATTCTATATCCTCAAAAATGGCATTTGCATCATCTGTTTGTGGAACAAAATGAATAGGTGCAGTTAAACTATCTTGTGCAGTAGAATTGACTGTTGACTCATAGCAATAAATATTTGTCAATTGAATATTGCTAACACCACTAGTTGAACCAACAATACGTCCCTTTTCAGTTAAAGCGATTCCATCAATCACAACATTATTTGAATTGATTAAAATATCACTAGTAAAAATAGTTTCTGCATTTCTAGTTTCATAAACTGGATTAATTCCCCAATTCGCACCATTGATGGTTACTGATTTATTGATTGTAAAGCCTTGATAAGTACCGGCTACCACCAAAATAGTATCTCCGTCTTTTGCAGCATCTAGGGCTTCTTCTATTGTCGCATATGCATTTTCATTATTTGGATCAACAATTAAATCTTTTTCAACCACTTGTTCTTGTTCCCATTTTGCAACAATTGTAATATCGCCTCTTTGCTCACCATTGATTTGTTCAATTAATGCATCATTGAAATACCAACCTAAAAATTTAAATCCTTCTTTTGTTGGAACTGGAAGTAATGTTATTTCATCAATAAAGTATTTTGTTGGTAAGTTATCGCATACACCACCATCTAATTCAAAAGTAATGAAATATGCAATTTGTTCCCATTTAGCATAAAGAGTAATATCTCCCTCTAGGCCAACTTCTAATTTATCTACTAATTGATCATTGAGATACCAACCCAAAAATTGATGATCTTCTTTTGTTGGTTCTAATAACTCAATTGGTAGAGTCAACATATCATATCCTTGGGGATTATCAGGATGATTGAGGCCTCCATCAAGTTGATAATCAATAGTATATTTTGTAACTATCCATTTGGCATAAAGAGTAACTTTACCACTCATGGATGCATCAAGCTCTGTTATTTTATCACCAGTACATTCAGCATCTAAATACCAACCATCAAAAGTATAGCCTGTTTTAGATGGATTATTTAAACCAACTGGTAAATCAGAATCAGTATATGATGTTGGATTATTTGGATGATTGATACCTCCATCTAATACATATTCTATCTCATATATTTCTTCTAAAACCGTAACATCAAAAACATATTCACGATACTGTATACCATCAACACTTGAGGTAACTCTAGCAATAATTTGTGTAGTACCTTTAGATACCGCTAAAACATACCCATCATTATCAACAGTTAAAATCTTATCATCATTTGATCTATATGTTATAATCGGATCGATACAACCTTCTTGAAGAACATAAGAAATTTTATATGTCTGTCCTTTTAACATCTTATCTTTTACATCAAATTCAACATCTAATGTCTCTGTATAGACAACCTGAATTGTTGTAGTTGCATATACAGAAGGGTTATCTTTAACAAAAACTTTTAATTCTGTTGTCCCCTCTTTTAAACCTGTTAATATTCCATCAATATAGGTTGCAACGGTTTGTTCAGATGATTCGTATACTAGTTCATAATTACTTTCATGTGAATCCTTGACAACTGTAGGCATAAAGTCTAATTTTTCACCTACTTTAATTGTGTATAATTCTTCATCAAACTTTAACTTGATATATCCGTCTGGAATACATGATACCAAACAAAGAATTACACCAACCATTGATAAAATTAAAAATAATCTTTTTCTTAATTTTAACATTTCTCCTCTTCCTTTCATAAAAAGATATTTAATTATATCACTGAGAATTTTTTTTTGCAAGCGTTTGCACTTTTAAAGTAAAGGAAGATGATTTTGTTTTTTATTCACTTTTATTTAAATTATTTTTCTTTGTAAAAATATAAAAAAACAAATAGAAGACTGTCAAAATTTAATATAGTATCCTATTTAATTTAAATGAATTTTTCCTAACAAAAAGCTTACTAGAAATCTAGTAAGCTTTGAATTATTCAAACTTATTGTGCTTCATCTTCAACAATCATAGTTGAAACTAAAGCTTTAAATGCAGCACTCCATTTTGTATTATACATACCAACAAAATAATTAGTTTGGCCATTTGGAATATATACTTTAAATCCTTCAGGCACTTTATCAAATAATGTATCACTTACATATGTAATATGTGCTGATGTTGTAAAACGAATGCCCGATAATGTAGTGTCAATAAATGCACTTGCATCAATGGAAGACAAAGTTCCCGTAGTATCTTTTAAAATAGTAGCCACACCATTAAAATTACGATTGGCAACAACTAAAGTATAATATGTTGAAGTTGCACTTGCCTTACGATAAATTAAATGATCAATTTCAAAGAAGAACTCATTTCCATCTTCAATTATAATTTCTGTTATATTTGGACAATTCGCAAATACATTTGCAGCCAAATCCTTTGTATTGGCAAGTAGTGTTACAGCTTGCGAATATTTCGCAGGAATAAATTCAATTTTAGTTGTCGTTTTGCCACTCGTTGTTGTTGTTGAATATAAAACATTATTGTATACTTGATATTTGCTTGAACCATCTTCAACAGTAATGCTTTCAAGTTTTATTAAATTTGCTAACGCATTGACTTGAATGGATGTAACGGTATTCTTGACTTCAAAGGTTGTTAAATTTTTATCTGGTACAAGATATAATGTTGTCAAAGATTTATTATATAATGCCCCATTCACACTTGCATAACTTTTATTATCAGCACTCACATTGATAGAAGATAATTTCTCACATCCTAAAAATGCATTTAAATTAATATTGGTTACACCTTGAGGAATATATAATGAAACGATTTGACTACAATTTTTAAATGCCTCTTCACTAATTTTTGTTAATGTTGACGGAAAGGATATAGCAATTAATGATTGACAATTTTCAAAGGCATTTGATTCAATTGATTTAACCCCTTCTGGTAAACTTATTGCCGCAAGTTGAACACAATTTTTAAATGCTGATGTACCAATATGATCAAGAACACCATGAATTGGTAATTGAATTAAAGAGGTACATCCTTCAAACATTGAAGTTGCAATAGCAATTGCATTCGCTGGTAAACTAATACTATTTAAAGCAGTACAATCTTTAAAGACATTGATTCCAAAAGTTAAAGGGTCACTACTATCAGTACCAAGAAAAGTAACTGTTTTTAAATTGCTACAACCTTCAAAAGCACTAAATGCAATATTTTCAATTCCCTCAGGAATAATAACACTTGTAATCGTCTTATTGTTTTTAAATAAATTTTCTCCTAAAGCTTTCACTTCTACACCATTAATTTTAGCAGGAATTTCAATATCACCAGCTAAATCAGTGGCATCAACAATTGTTTGTGTCTTACTATCAAATTGAAAAACACTAACCCATTTTGCAACTAAAGTAATATTAGAAGTTACAGGTTTTGTAAAATCATATGGTTGATCATTGAAATACCACCCTACAAAATGATACAATGAACGCGTTGGGTCATTTGGTCTAACAAATGTCGAGCCAGACTTTACTTCAATCTCTTTTACAAGAGTACCTCCATTAGAATCAAAAGTTACAGTTAAAGTTTTAACTGGAAATAAATCTGGATTATCATTCATAAATTTATCAAATGCAATTGTAATTAAATCTTTAA
>ULOS01039363.1_pt1 | contig 24638 bp, 31 predicted proteins | sample 1952701 | NCBI WGS metagenome assembly ULOS01 (sample SAMEA4835607, study PRJEB28245) | human gut metagenome | biome: gut microbiome; material: fecal sample | place: Denmark | collected 2008 | reverse complement strand
CCGAAGCTCTAATGAAATTGCTTACATCTTAAGTATAGCACATTATGTAAAATAAATCAATTTTTGAGGGTGATAGTAAATATTTTTAAAAGTTATACAATATGTATTTATTAAAGAATATACTAATTTGTGAAAAATACAGCAAACTTAATTTTAAGAATAATTGACAAAAAAATATCTTAATGTTATATTGAAAACAATTTAATAAAATAGGAGGCGATAACAATGACAAAAGCAGAAATGATAAGCACATTAGCAGAAAAAAATGAACTAACAAAAGTACAAACAGAAAGAGTATTTAACAGCATATTTGATATGTTCAAAGATGAATTAGCTAAAGGAAACGACGTTGCAATTAGCGGATTTGGTTCTTTTAAAGTATCAAAAAGAGCAGCAAGAGAAGGTCGTAATCCTCAAACTAATGAAAAGATTAAAATACCTGCAAGAAAAGCAGTTACATTCAAGGCAGGTTCAGCTTTAAAAGATATAGTTAATAAATAATTATATTAAAAATTACGAGAATTAGAATAAAATCTAGTTCTCTTTTTAATTTAATAAAACAATAAAGAGTCAGTATATAATTAATATTTACTGGCTCTTTTTTTGTTGGAAAGGAAGTAAAAATGGAAGAAAATGAAGTAAAAGAAACAGCCAAATTAAAGGATGACTTAATAAAAAAATTAGAAAATGAGTATAGTGAATTTAAAGAACAATTTATGAGTTTAACTCCTAAAGAAGCAGTAGATAGAGCGTATGAATTAGTGGTTAAACAAGAGATTTTAGATAGTTTTAATTACGATATGGGCTACGATAAAGAAGAATTACAAGCCCTTTTAAAACAAGATAATTTATTATCACAAGCCTATGATGAATGGCTTAGTGCTGATGGAAATTTGCGTGTAGCTTTAGAATATTCTATTGATAATGTTATTGAAATGGCTGTTAAAGATAGCCAGGAAATTAAGCAATCTAATAAAGATAAAACAAAAGAAAACACTAGATAAATATAATAAAAAGGCTCTAATTAAAAGTAAAAATAGAGCCTTTTTTCATTTTATAAATAAACAAGAAAGGGGCGAGAGAATTGAAAGTTTCGTGTTCTAAAGAGGAATTAGATGAGGCTAGAAAAATTGATTTATTAACTTATTTAAAGAACTATGAACCTAGTGAATTGGTACAAATAACAAAAGATACTTATACTACTAGAAAACACGATAGTGTTCGTATAAATAATGGATTATGGTACAGATTTTCAAAAGGAATAGGTGGCAAAAGTGCTATTGATTATCTTGTTAAAGTTGAAAATTATTCACTACCAATGGCAGTTAAAAAGGTACTTAATAAAGTAAATTACAGAGCTCCAATGGTTGCAGATAATAGGAAAAAAGAACTCGATAAGCACATTAAAATACCTAAAAAAGCAAATGATAATTTGAAAATTATAGAATATTTAATCAATCGTGGAATTGATGAAAATATCTTAAATTATTGCATAATTAATAACCTTATTTATCAAGAAAAGACAACAAATAATGTAGTTTTTCTAGGCTATGATGAAGAAAATAACATCAAGTATGCAGGACTTCGAGCAAGTAATAACACAAGAATTATGTACGATGCAAAAGGGAGTTCAAAAGAGTATTCTTTTAGAATTTTAGCTAAAGAAAAGGTCAATTCAATACATCTTTTTGAAAGTGCTATTGACCTATTATCTTATGCTACTTTATTGAAAGAAAAAGGAACGGATTGGAGGAATATAAACTTAATTTCACTATCTGGAGTGTACCAAACCAAAGTTAATATTGAAGAAAGTAAGTTACCTATTGCAATAGAAAAATTCTTAAATAAAGAGCCTCAAATAGAAGAAATAATTTTACATTTTGATAATGATATGGCAGGTAGAAATGCAACAAAAGCATTCCAATTATTATTAAAAGATAAGTATAAAATAAGAGATATTCCTTCGCATTATGGCAAAGATTTTAACGATTATTTATGTTATAAGTTGGGGCTTATAATACCTGCAAAAGAGCAACAAATTTCTTCTTTAGCAAGGTAAAATTAAGGACTAGAATTTTAGATGAAATATAAAATTTATGTCCTAGCAAGCACTGAATGTGGCTAGCCGTAAAAACGGCATAACCAAATTCTACTAATATGGGGACACCCCAAACCCCTTTAGGATTTTCTAATGAAAATCCAATGAAAAATAGCATAGGAGATGATGATAAAATGAGTGAAGAAAAATACATAAAAAGAAAAAGAAAGCAACCTCGACAAAGAAAAGGTCGAGAAAGATATATTTTTTTAAATATAAGGATAAGCCCACAAGAAAATGAAGAATTGTCTAATAAAATTCAAAGAGCCAACATTACAAAATCTGAATTTGTAAGAAGAGCAATAGCAAATGTTGTAATAAATGAAAAACCAGATAGAGAATTTTATGAAACAATGAAGCAAATGATAAGAATTGGAAACAATTTAAACCAACTAACTAAAAAAGCAAATTCATTAAATTTTATAGATATTGATGAGTATAAAAAGCAATCTCAAGATTGGAATAATTTTATGAATGAAGTAAAGAGAAAATATTTATAATAGGAGGTTTATACATTGGCAACTTGTGCAATATGGAGAATAAGCGATAGACTAGATAAAGTTATTGATTATACTACAAACATCAATAAAACTAAAAAAGATGATAATACTTATATTGAATACACTGACTTACACAAAACACCTGAATATGCAAAATCTAATTATAAAACAGAAGAGCAATACTATGTTTCAGGAATAAATTGTGATCCAGATACTGCGTATGAAGAAATGATTGCAACAAAAGAATTCTTCCATAAGACAGGTGGCATACAAGGATTTCACGCATTTCAATCCTTTCAAGAGGGAGAGGTAACTCCAGAAGAAGCACACGAACTTGGAATAAGACTTGCAAAAGAACTATGGGGAGATAGATTTCAAGTATTAGTTTCTACGCATTTGAATACAAATCATTTGCATAATCATTTTGTTTTGTGTTCTGTTTCTTTTGTTGACGGAAAAAGATTTTATGATACAAGAGAAACTTATGGATTTATGCGACACATGAACGATGAAATTTGTAGTGAGTTTGGTTTAGATGTTTTAGAAGAAAAGGAATGTAAATATAGCCATATTAATTACAATAATTACTATAAGAAATATGTTCAAAAAAATGGTTACAGAGCAACAGCTAAAAAAGATGTTGACTTTGCTATTAGGCAAGCTTTTTCATACAGAGATTTTTTTGAGGTAATGCAAAAAATGGGTTATGAAATTTATGAGCGATATGGCAGAATTTCTGTAAAAAAAGAAAATCATGCACCAGTCAGAATTGAAAGAAGTTTTGGAGATAATTATTCAATTGATAGAATTAAAGTTAGAATACGAGAAGAGCAGTTTGCAAGAGTTCCTTTCATAGAAAATGCAAATAGAAATTATATTCCAAGAACAATATCACTCCATAGAAAACCAAATATAAAAATAAAAGGATTTATGGCAATATATTTTCATTACTATTACTTATTTAAAAGATATAAGGAAAATCCAATGAATTACAAACTAACTCCGCAAATGAGAGCAGACTTAATAAAGATGAATACATATTCAAATGAAGCAAAGTTATTATCAAAATATAACATTAAGAATTTAGATGATTTATTAAATTTAAAACAAGGCAAATCAAATGAAATTAGAGATTTATCAATTACAAGAGAAGGTCTATGGTACAAACGCAGTAAAGAAAAAGATGAAGATAAAAAAGTTGAATTTTGTAATAAAATAGCAGACTTAAATTCCAAAATAGAGGAATTGAATAAGGAGGTGGAACTATGTAGAGATATTCAATCTAGAATTCCAAGGATGAGAGAGAATTTAAAAGAGCAAAAGAAATTTGAAGATGACGAAAGAAAACAAGAAAGAGAAAAGAAATACGGAAGAGGAAATTATTTTAGAAATTTTTAAAGAAAGGGCTTCTACATAGAAGTAAAGGTATTAAATATGAGTGTTGGTGGAGATGCAGCAGAACAAATGGTAAGATTCTACCTTGAGGGCTTTGAGGTTGTTGCCAAAATATCTGGTAAAGGTGCAGAACACGCAATAGCAATTTTGCTCAATATTATGAAAGATAGAAAACAAACAAAAGGTAAAGCTAGGTTAAATACAATGATAAAATCTGGAAAGCCTCTTACTATTTTTACTATAAATAGAAAAGATTTGCCTAAATTTGCAAAAGAGGCAAAGAGATATGGTGTTCTATATACTGCACTTATGAAAAAACTGGATAAAAACGAAGATGGTATTGTTGATATTATGGTTAGACAAGATGATTCAAGTAAAGTTAATAGAATTGTAGAAAGATTTAAACTTATTGCACCTAACGATGCACAAATCAAGACAAGTGTTAAGAAAAGCTTAGATGAAAAAAATGAAGGTAAGTTTGAGATTATTACAAAGGATGGAAAAGTCATTGAACCAAGTGAAAAAATCACTAAACAAAAATTAGAAATTATTGATGTTCCCAGTTATGAAGAAGAAATTAAAAATGACATTAAAAAAATTGGTAAAAAAGATAACAGGGAAAATATTAAAAGTGAGAAAGATAAAGCTGATGTAATTACTAATAAAACTCCTAGTATATTTGATGAAAAGAGAAAATCTGTTAGAGATAGCATTTTAGAAATTCAAATTAAAGAAGGAGAGCCACACGAATCACGAGGACAGAAAGATGGACAAAGAGAGCTAAACAGAATTAGTAAAGCTAAAGATAAAATGTCAATTTTAAAATCTCAAGATATAGATTCAAGAAATTTCAATCAGGCAAAGACAGAAAAAAGTCCTCTGTCCGAGCCACACTTGCAGACATCAAAAGTAAAAGATGTTAATAGAAAATCAGTTAGAGCTCAATTAGCTGAAATTCAAAATAAAATGGACTTAGAATCAAAAACAAAATCAAAACAAAAGAGTATTGCAACCCAAAAGCAGGGAATAAGTAAAAAAGCAAAATCAAAGAAAAATACTTCAAGAGCGAGATAAAGCTCTAATGCAAATAAAGTTGCAGGATAGGAGGGAAGATGAGAGATAAATTATATACAATAGGACTTACAGAAGACCAATATCATTTAGTAGTTAATTGCTTAAATGATGTTAGAACAAAGTGTATTGAAAAAGATATTGATACAACTGATATAGATGAATTGTTATTGAAAATAATTGAAAACCACGAAAAGTTTGTAAGCAAGGAGTGGAGTTATGAAAGATAAGAAGACTAGATACACATTATATCTTATTGGCATAATTCCTGTTATATGGTTTTCACTAATATTAGCTCCAATTTTAAAAGGCGGTATTTTGAATATTGTAGAAAATTTTGATAGTGTTATTGCAAATCCATTTAATATAGTCTGGTGTGAGAATAGTTTAAGGTCTATTCTTATTTTTTTGCTTGTTTATATTTTAGGTGTTTTGATGTATGACTCGTCTATTAAAAATTACAGACGAAATGAAGAGCACGGCTCTGCTAGTTGGGGAAACGCAAAAGAGCTTAATAAAAAATATATGCAGTTACCTGAAAATCAGAATAAAACTTTAACTAAAAATGTTAAGCTAGGGTTAAATGCTAGAGCTCATAAAAGAAACTTAAATGTTCTTGTAGTTGGTGGCTCTGGTGCTGGTAAAACTTTTAGTTATTGTAAGCCTAATATAATGCAGGCAAATTCAAGTTTTGTTACTTTAGATCCAAAGCGGAGAGATTTTGAGGGATACTGGACATCTTTTAGAAAGTAAAGGGTATGAGGTTAGAGTTTTAGATTTAATAAATATGGAAAAAAGTCATTGCTATAATCCATTTGAATATTTAAGAAATGATAATGATGTTCAAAGGCTAGTAACTAACCTATTTAAAAGTACAACACCAAAAGGCTCACAATCAAATGACCCATTCTGGGACACTGCAGCTAGTATGTTACTTTTAGCTTTGGTATATTATTTAGTTTATAGAGCACCAAAGGATGAACAAAATTTTTCAATGGTTATGGAAATGCTTAGATATGGAGCAATAGAAGATGAGGAATCGAACAAGCCAACAACATTAGATGTATTGTTCCAACAATTAAAAGATGAAGTTCCAAACCATATTGCACTTAAATATTATAGAAGTTATCATTCAGGCTCTGGAAAAACTTTAAAATCCATACAAGTTACACTTCAATCAAGACTTGAAAAATTTAACCTTGAAAGTATGGTAAAATTAACTAATGTTGATGAATTATCATTAGCAACTTTAGGAGAGAAAAAAGTTGCATTATTTGCAATTATTCCAGACAATGATACAAGTTTTAACTTTTTGGTAAGCATACTCTATACTCAACTATTTCAACAGCTATTTTATACTGCTGATTATAAGTATGGGGGAAGTCTTCCAATACCAGTACACTTTGTAATGGATGAGTTTGCCAATGTTAGTTTGCCAGATGATTTTGATAAGATTTTATCAGTAATGCGTTCAAGAAATGTATCGGTTTCAATAATATTGCAAAACCTAGCACAACTAAAAGCATTATTTGATAAACAATGGGAAAGTATTATAGGAAACTGCGACACATTCTTATATTTAGGTGGAAACGAACAAAGCACACATAAATATGTATCAGAACTTTTAGGAAAAGAAACAATTGATACAGACTCACATACAAGAAGTTTTGGCTCACACGGGAGTTACTCTACAAGCTATCAAAACACAGGCAGGGAGCTTTTAACACCAGATGAGGTACGAATGTTAGATAACAAATATGCTTTATTATTTATAAGGGGCGAAAAGCCTGTTAAAGATGAAAAGTATAATATGTTAAAACACCCTAGCATTGACTTAACTGCAAATGGAAAAGGAAAACCTTATATACACGGATTAGCAGATAAACAAGTTGCAGAAATCAATTTTGATGAAAATGAAGATATGTCAGAAGATGCAATTCAAGTTACTAAAGATGAAAATATTGAAAATGAATATGAACTATATTCAGAATTTGATATTGAGAAATATTTTGAAATAGAGAGCTAACAAAAATGTTGGCTCTTTTGCCGTTTATGGCAGGAAAGAGAGGATTATATGAAAAATATTAAAAACAAAAATGCTAAAAAAATGTTAATAAAATTAGGCGTAGCATCAGTATACGCAGTTATATGTAGTATTTTTATGGCTACAAATGTTTTGGCAGCAGATGACCCAATATCAGTAGTAAATAATCTATCAAATTTCATTTTTGGGTTAATTAGAGCAGTAGGTATGATAATTTTAGGTTTTGGTGTGGTACAAGTTGGTATGAGTTTAAAGAGCCACGATCCAACACAAAGAGCTAATGGAATTATGACTTTAGCAGGTGGAACAGTTATTACATTTGCAAAGGAAATTCTTTCACTTATTACAGGTGGAGGACAATAATAAATTTAAACATTGAAGAGACCAGTAAAAAGGTCTCTCTTTTAAGTTTCAAGTAGGGAGGTTTTAAATTTGAGTTGGGTAACAAATAATTTAAGGTCATCTTTAGATATATGGAATGGAAAGATGAACGAAATATGGACAATTGTAACTCAAAGTCCACAAACTTTTAAAGAGGGAAAAATATGGGCTGTAATGTCAAATATTAATGGAGCACTTCAAGCAGTTGGGTTTGCTCTATTAGTATTGTTTTTTACAATAGGAATAGCAAGACAATTTTCAAATATTGCAGAAGTAAAAAAGCCAGAGCACGCCCTGAAATTGTTTATTAGGTTCGTCCTCGCGAAAGCCGTCGTAAGCTATGGTATGGAGCTTATGATGGCAATATTTAATATAGTTCAAGGTGTAATCTCCAAAATAATATCAACAGCAGGTTTAAGTGGTGCTAACAATACTTGGCTACCACAAGAAATTGCAGATGCGGTAGATAAATGTAATTGGTTTGACCAAATACCACTAGGAGCAGTAGCAATACTAGGTGGTTTATTTATTATAGTATTGAGTTTCATTATGATTTTATCGGTATATGGAAGATTTTTTAAACTTTATTTATATACAGCAATAGCACCATTACCTTTATCAAGTTTTGCAAGTCAGCAAACTGAACATATAGGAAGAAGTTTTATAAAGAGCTTTATAGGTGTGTGCCTTGAAGGAGCAATAATTGTACTCGCGTGTATTATATTTAATGTTTTTGCCTCCTCAGCTCCAGGAGTAAATACAGGAGATGATGTAATAACTATGGTATGGAAATACTTGGGCGAGCTACTATTTAATATGCTAGTTCTGGTTGGAACTATTAAAATGAGCGACAGAGTGGTAAAGGAAATGATGGGATTATAGGAGGTAATGAAAATGGAATATAAAGAATATAGCAACGAAGAAATTTTGAATATGGTAAATGATGTTTTACTTAATAGCGAATATAAAGATTTTGAATTAGCTTATGTTTTAAAAGTAAAAGATGAGTGTCAAAATTGCTATGCAGTAGCTATGCAAGGAGATGAAATAATTGGATTTAATCCATTTAAAAAAGAAATAGATAATTTGCCTGAATGGGATTTTACTGCTGATGGAGAAATATTCCAAGAATTAGAATGGAATAGAGAAATTATATATATGTCTATGGATTGCCATTATGGAATTTGGAATGAAGTAACAAAATATTATCCTGAGGATATTCAATATAAAGACGGTATGCAAAAATACCTAAAATATTGTAAAGAAAACAAAATAGATATTGATACAATAAAGAAATCAAGAAATGTTGATGATATAGATAATATTATGAAATTCTTAAAAAATAAAAACAGGGAGGCAAGATAGAATATGGAAGTTAAGATTAACAAAGATATAAGAGAAATACAAGAAACAATATTCTTTGGCTTATCAATGAGGCAATTTATATTTTCAGTTTTAGCGTGTATTGTTGCAGTAATTTTATATTTTCTATTAAGAGGACATTTTGATATTGAAACACTATCCTGGGCATGTATTCTAGGTGCAGTACCATTCGCAGTTCTGGGATTTGTAAAATATAATGGAATGACTGCAGAGCAGTTTATATGGAGTTGGTTAAAGAGCAAGTTTGTTCTACCAACTCATTTTTGTTTTAAAGCAGAAAATTATTATGCTAATGAATTTAAGCCAACAATAAATAAACATTTAAGAAGAGATTTTATAAAGAACAAGAAAGAGCCAAAGGCTAAAAAGATAAAGAATAAGAAATCAAAAGCGAAGGAGGAAGAAAAAGTTGAAGACTCTAAATAGATTATTTAAACGAGATAAAGAAAAATTTGTAGTTCCACGCTCTGCACAAGATATAATTCCAATAAAAGCTATATGGGAAGATGGAATATTTTTAGTTGGAACAGATAAATATTCTAAAAGTTTTAAATTTTTAGATATAAATTATGCTGTAGCAAGTAAAGAAGATAAAGAGGCAATGTTTATAGACTATTCAGACTTGCTAAACTCTCTTGATACAGGAGCTACCGCAAAGATTACTATAAATAATAGAAGAATAAATAAAATAGATTTTGAAAAACAAATATTACTAAAAATGCAAAATGATGACCTAGATAGGTACAGAAAAGAATATAATGAAATGCTTATAAATCAAGCAAAAGATGCAAATGAAATTATCCAAGAAAAGATTATAACGTTGTCTGTATATAAAAAATCTATTGAAGAGGCAAGAACGTATTTTTCGAGAGTAGGGGCAGATCTTATTTCAAAATTTGCAACATTAGGTTCAAAATGTATGGAGCTAGATGCTGTTGAAAGATTAAGAATACTACACGATTTTTATAGAACTGGGAATGAAACATCATTTAGATTTGATTTTAAAGAAACAATAAGAAAAGGTCATAATTTTAAAGATTTTATATGTCCAGATTCTTTTGAGTTTAAAGACGATTATTTTAAAATAGGGGATAGATACGGAAAAGTAATGTTCTTGAAAGAATACGCAAGTTTTGTAAAAGACTCAATGGTAACAGAGCTAACAGAACTTAATAAAAATATGATGCTTTCAATAGATATAATTCCAGTACCACAAGATGAGGCAGTAAAAGAAGCAGAGAATAGAAGAATGGGAATTGAAACCAATATAACAAACTGGCAAAGAAAACAGAATGCGAATAACAACTTTAGTGCAATAATTCCATACGACATGGAACAGCAAAGAGCAGAATCAAAGGAGTTTTTAGATGATTTAACAACAAGAGACCAAAGAATGTTTTTGGTTGTAATTACAATGGTAATAACTGCAGATACAAAACAAGAATTAGATAACACTAGAGATGATATAGAACAAATTGCAAGTAAAGGGCTATGTCAGATGGGAACACTAAATTTCCAACAATTAGATGGACTTAACCAAGTATTACCTATTGTAAGTAATTTTAATAATATAAAGGCACTTAGAACACTTACTACTGAAAGTTTAGCAGTTTTTATACCATTTAAAGTACAAGAAATCCGCCACGAAGGCGGTATTTTTTATGGTCAAAATATTATAAGTAAGAATATGATTATAGCTGATAGAAACCAACTTTTAAATGGAAATTCATTCACTTTAGGTGTATCTGGTAGTGGTAAATCATTTATTAGTAAAGAAGAAATAGCTAGTATTAAATTAAAAGATAAAGATGCAGATATAATTATCATAGACCCTGAACGCGAGTATTCAAAGCTTGTTAGAGCATTTGGAGGAGAGGTAATTAAGATAAGTGCGACAAGTAGAAATCATATAAATGCAATGGATATGACGAAGGATTATGGAGACGGTGCAAACCCTGTAATTTTAAAATCTGAATTTATTTTATCACTTTGTGAGCAACTTATAGGAAGTAGTAATCTTGGTGCAAAACAGAAGTCTATCATTGATAGATGTACTGCAAATACTTATAGATTTTATCAACAAGGTAATTATCAAGGTACACCACCAACATTGCAAGATTTTAGAGAGGAACTTTTAAAACAAGATGAGCCAGAGGCTAAAGAAATAGCTCTTGCTATCGAACTATTTACTAATGGTTCATTAAATACATTTGCAATGAATACCAATGTTGATACATCAAATAGTTTGCTTTGTTATGACATTTTAGATTTAGGAAAACAACTATTACCAATAGGAATGTTAGTAGTCTTAGATTCAATTCTCAACAGAATTACATCTAATAGAAATAAAGGTAAGCATACATATATATTCATAGATGAAATTTATTTATTATTTCAGTATGAGTATTCTGCAAACTTTCTATTTACACTATGGAAAAGAGTAAGAAAGTATGGAGCTTGTTGTACTGGTATAACTCAAAATGTCGAAGATTTATTACAGAGCCATACAGCAAGAACAATGCTTGCAAATAGTGAATTTATAATAATGCTTAACCAAGCAAGTACAGATAGAACAGAACTTGCAAGATTACTAAATATTTCAGATTTACAAATGTCTTATATAACAAATGTAAAAGCAGGGGAGGGACTAATAAAAATTGGAAGTGTATTAGTACCTTTTGTAAATAAGTTCCCACGAAATACGGAATTATATAAGCTAATGAGCACAAAGCCAGGAGAGGAGTTTGAAGAATAATGAATAAGAGATTAATACTCCATATTGGCGTAATTATAGTGCTAGTAACTTTTTTAGTTGCTAGCATTATTTACACCATAAACCATTTTGCAAAAGCAAATAAGGAGAGGGAAGAATTTAAAAGATTAGAAGACATAGTTACTATTAATAATAACAATAATGAGGGAGATACCTTGTCGAGCTCTGATGAAGATAGTCAATCAGAAAATAAAAACGACGAGAATGAAAATATTGACAATGAAAATAGTAAAACAACAAATTATTCAAGTATAGATTTAAGTAGCCTCAAAATCAAAAATAACGACATTGTGGGGTGGATTAAAATTGATGGTACGAATATAAGCTATCCAGTAATGCAAAATGGAAATTATTATTTAAAAAGAAACTTTTATAAAAGATATTCAGAATATGGAACACCATTTCTACAAGAGAATTGTGATGTTAAGGAAAGTGACAATTTAGTTACTTATGGTCATCATATGAATAACAAAACAATGTATTCAGCAATAGATAATTACAAGAGTTATGATTTTTATATAAATCATAGATATATTAAATTTTATACAATTGAAGATGGAAAAACTAAAGAGGACATATATGAAGTTTGTTTTGCATTTAAGACCGTTTCAACAGGAGAGGGGTATAAGTATTACTCATATACAAATTTTTATGATATAGACGAATATAACGAGTTTGTGAGTGGATGTAGAAATATTCAATTATATGATACAGAAGTTCAAACAGAATATGGCGATAAATTTATTACAATGTCAACTTGCGAATATTCACAGAAAAATGGCAGAATGGTTGTAGTGGGAAGAAAAGTTTAACCATAATGAGGAAGATCAGATTTTAAACTAGAAATAGTGCGAAATCTTTTTTTATTGGCAGCAACGCAAACATAATAAGTTGACACCTTGAAAATTATAGAAAGACTATGTAAACTTCATACAAATAATAGAAAACAAATAAACATAACAAGTTGACGGCTCAGAGATTATAAAAAAAATATGTAAACCAAGTGCCTCATCAAACCACACACTTTCCAGTCTATCAAATGCCAACAACACTTAAAAATTAATTAAAAGGAGGAGTATATGGCAGATATTAAAGAAAAGCAAAGAGCACCAATAAAAATATTAGATAAAACCAAAATTGGAGCAGAACGTATAAAAGATAATTTGTTAGATGTAAAAGCAAAGGATGATTTATCCGCTAATGAAAATGGCGAAGATTATGCCGTAAATAAAATAGAAGAGAATATTAAGCAACTATCTAAAAAAGGAATAAATGAAACTAATAAATTTGGAAGAAAGTCATTTAACGAAACTAGGCAAAATGTAAGCACGATTAAGGATAAAATCGTAGATGCCTACAATAGAAATAATGCTAAAAAGACTGTAGAAACAACAAAAAGAATATATAATGAAATCAAAGGAACTATCAAGACAAAAGACAGTGTAATAAAGAAGAACAAATTGACTAAAACAAATGTTCATAATATAAAAAGAACAGCAGACAAAACTAAAAAAGCTATCAAAACATCTGAAAAAGTTGCAAAGCAATCAAAAAAGGTAGCAAAAGAATCAGCAAAAATGGCACAAAGAATTGCTAAAGCAACTAGAGAAGCTGCAATCCAAACGGCTAAAGCAATTAAAGTAGCAGTAAAAGTTACTATTGAGGCTATTAAAGCAATTATTGCGAGTACAAAAGCATTAATTAGCGCAATAGTAGCTGGAGGTTGGGTGGCTATTGTAATTGTTCTTATAATAACAATAATAGGTGGTGGTTTCATTGCTGTACAAAATATGAACAATAATAGTGGCAACGGAGAAGGTGGCGGCTCTGGAACAACTCCAGGGCAGATTTATCAATCATCTTGGGGAACAGATATGGTTTTTATTGCTAAAACTCAATTAGGTAATCAAGGTGGACAACCTTATTGGAGTTGGTATGGATTTGAATCAAGAGTAGAATGGTGTGCCTGTTTTGTATCATGGGTTTCAAATCAATGTGGATACATAGATAAAGGAATAATTCCTAAATATTCAGCTTGTGTTACCGCAGTAGATTGGTTTAATGAAAAGCATCAATATATGGCTAGAGATTCGGGTTATATTCCTAAATGTGGGGATATAATCTTTTTTGATTGGAAAGATAAAGAAACAGGAGCTCAAGATGGAAGAGCCGACCATACTGGAATAGTTGAATATACAGATTTACAAACCATGAGGGTACACACTATTGAAGGTAATACAAGCGATTCTGTTGCAGAGAGAGAATATGATGCTACTAATATTGAAATATTGGGGTATGGATTGCCTATGTATCAATAGATAATTAGATAGAAATTTTTTTGAGATCTTGTTTTTTTATACCAAAATTTTTTGTAGGCGATTATATAAAGTTAAAATAAACTTTGAAAATCTTCGAGGAGGTGCATAATGGTAAGAAATGAAGTAATATATAAGATAATGAAAGATATGGTAAAATATTTATCTCAATATCAGTTACAGAAGTTAAAAACTGCATTACAAAGTAAATTAGAAGATGTGGAAATTAACTTAATATTAGATAAAGAAAAATTAAATGCTGATAGAAGTTCGAATGCAAATTTATTAAAAATCTTTATATCAGCTAAGGAAGTGGAAGGTTGCTCTAATAAAACATTGAAATATTACAAAGAAGTTTTGGAAAAATTTATAAATGATATAGATAAACCAATTAAAGAAATTGTAACTGATGAAATAAGGCACTATTTAACAAATTATAAAGAGCAACGTGGTTGCTCTTTAACGAGTATTGATAATATTAGGAGGGTTTTATCAAGTTTCTTTAAATGGTTAGAAGATGAAGACTATATAGCTAAAAGCCCAGTTAGGAGAATTCATAAGATAAAAACTTTAACACAAGTAAAAGAGGCTTTTTCTGATGAAGAAATCGAAAAAATGAGAGAAGGTTGTAAAAATATAAGGGAACTAGCAATAATTGAACTACTATATTCAACAGGAATGAGAGTGGGGGAACTAGTTAATTTAGACATTAAAGATATGAATTTTGCTGAAAGATCTTGTATTGTTCTTGGTAAAGGAAACAAGCAGAGAGAAGTTTATTTTGATGTTAGAACAAAATTACATGTAGAGGAATATTTAAAGACACGAGATGATGAAAACGTGGCTTTATTTGTATCTAAAAATAAACCTCATCAAAGACTAACTTCTGCAACAATTGAATTTTTTATACGTGAGTTAGGAAGATCTTTAAATATTGAAAAGGCGCATCCGCATCGATTTCGCCGCTCGTTCGCCAGTTTAGCTATAGATAAAGGAATGCCTATTGAACAAGTACAAAAGCTATTGGGACATATAAAAATTGAGACCACAATGCATTACACGGTTGTAAAACAATCTAATGTAAAATTTTCACATAGAAAATATCTTGGATAATGTCATTAAAAAATTGTGTAAAATTGTTGTAAAATGAAAAAATTATTGTTAAAATATTAATATAAATAGTAATTTGTATAAGAAATTATATTAGTAAATGAAATAAATTTAATAAAAAATTAATTGTTTTTGTATTTATATATATGTATAATATGCTAAAGGAGAGTTTATAAATGAGAGGTTGTAATAAAAAGAAAAAAGCAAAGTATATAGTAATAGTTTTTTTTGCAATAATAATACTTGGAAGAATTTTTATACCTTGGGCGCTTGAACCAGAAAATTTTAGAGATACAAAAAATAAAATAAATAGTTTTATAAACAGATATACTATACCAGATTCATATAATGCAAAATCATTGATAGCGGTTGATCTTTCAAATAATAACGATTTTGTTTCTAAAAGAGCAAATGAACAACAAACTCCTGCAAGTTTAGCTAAATTATTTGTTATTGACTATGCAACAACACTCGTTGATTTAGATGATGTAGTTTTGGCAAAAAATGAAGCAATTTCATTAACAAAACAAGGTTCATCTGTTGCAAACATTAAAGAAAAGAAATATTATGTTAAAAATTTATTTGCTGCAATGTTAGTACCATCAGGGAATGATGCAGCCTATGTATTAGCTGATTATTGTGGAGGTATTATATCTCCTAAAGCTACTACTAGCAAAGAGCGAATAGAAGTCTTTATGAAAAACTTGAATGAATATTTAAAACAAAATGATTATAAGGATACTATTTTATATGATCCAAGTGGATTTGATACAGAAGCCCATACAACTGTATTAGACTTAAAAGAAGTTGTAATGGATTTATTAAAGAATGAATGGTTTAAGGATATAGTTTCTCAAACTTCATATACAGCAACTTTACCAGATGGTAGCATGCAGACTTGGAAAAATACAAATACATTCCTTGATCCTACATCAGAATATTATAACAAAAATGTAATTGGTGTAAAAACAGGTTCTTTATCTGATGATTTTAATTTAGTAGTATTATATAAAAAGCATGGAAAAGAATTTTTGATATGTAGTTTAGGTTCACAATCTAATTATTCACGATATGATGATGTTAATTATGTTTTAAAAACAATAGATGAATCAGATTATTTGAAAAAGTAAGTTAAAATAAAGGAGATGATTATTATAGAAGTGATATATAGCATTTTATGTGCTGTTTTACCGTGTACTATTTACTTTACAGCAAGAAAAAGGAAAGGGTATCATTTATCAATTTTAGCAATGCTAATTTTCGTTTTATATCTTTGGAAAGTATATGATTTAACTGGTGCAGGAGGTTTAACAAATATATTTTATGCACCAAAAGGTGGAGATAATACATCAATTATTCAAGCTAATATTAATCTCATCCCTTTTAACATCATAGAGAAAACTTTTTACTTAAATATTTTAATGCTTGTTCCTTTTGGATTTTTAGTTCCTTTTATTTGGAAGAACTATCGTAAATTTTATAAAACATTATTTTTAGGGGCAGGTTTTTCATTAATGATAGAAATATCTCAATTAATTACGAACCGTACAACTGATGTCAATGATTTAATTGCTAATACAATAGGTGCATTAATCGGATATATTATTTGGCAAATAGTTTCATTATGTTTTGGAGAGCATTTAAAAAAGCCTGTAAAAGGTAAGAGTGATGTAATATGGTATATACTTTTAAGCTTTTTGGGTATGTTTTTCTTATATTATCCTTTTTGGTTTGCTTGGAATATTGAACCGCTTATTTTTCAATAAAATAAATTTTCAAAACATATAAATTACAATATTCTTAAAGAAAAAATGTTCGCAAATTAAATACAGAACAATAAAAATTAGCAAAGCTAAGATTATATCTTGACTCTGCTAATTTTTTATTTTTCGAAATTATTTTCAATTCCTTTTAAAAGTTCATTCATAGAAATTTGCAAAACTTTAGCAATTCCATAAAGTTCATAATCTTTAACAGTTCTTTCATTAGCTTCAATTCTACCAATATCATTTTTATGCATATTAATTCCCATTAAATTTAAGTCTTTAGTAATATCTGCTTGTGAAAGATGTTTTGAAATTCTTATTCTTCTTAAGTTCTCACTTATAACATTATAATTATTATTTAATTTTCTAATACTCATAATAACATCCCCTTAAAATTAATATATACTTGATTTTACCCCGATGATTGTGTTAATATGACATCAAGACTATGTCAAAACAAAATTTAAATATAATAAGAAACGGGGAATAGTAATGAATAGTTTAAAGCTAAGAAGATTGGCAGAAAGGATAACAAAGATAAATAGATTAAATAACAAGTTATATAGCAATCTTGGAATAAGTGTTCCTAAATATATTTTAGATGAAATTATAGATGGGGGAGACAAAGATAATATTATTGCTTTAATTGGTCTTGCAAAAATAAATGATAGTATTCTAGAAGAAGATGCAAGAATATTTATAAATAATATAGATAAATACCTACTTTTAAAATAAGTACAATTTTTTTGCTCTAGGTAGTTTATATTTTAAAAACATTATGATAGAATAACCTCGTGAGATACTATGAATACTGAAAAAGTAGAACACAACTAATTGTTTCCGCTTCTAATTATATATAATACACATTATATGTAGGTAAGGTGCAATAGTAATATATAAAGGAGAAAAGTATATGAGAAATTATGTTCGTGTAATGAATGGAACAAAAAGTAATGCAGGAGGATTTGAATATAAAGTAGATGAAATAAATTGCTCTAATAATTGGAATCCTAATGAAATCGAGCCTGATAAAATGGGTGGTTTTAATTTTAGCTCTGAAGATAAAATATTAAGATGGCTTCATAGAGGCGATACTATATATGATGTGATAGTTCCAGAAGATGCAGAAGTAGTTTTATGTAATGAAGAAAAAGGTGTTTGGAGAGCCAATAAAATAATAGTAACAAACCCTAGAATAATAACTGATGAAATTGTAATGGATTTATACAATAAAACAACTCTATCTAATAAAGTAATAGCTCAATGTTTGCAAACTCTTTTATGGAAGGATAGATTGGAAATTAGCAAGTACATTATTAGAGATAGAGTAAATAAAGAGAATATTAATGAATTTATTAAAGAATTTGAAAATTATAATAAAGAAGCCGAAAAATTCAACTATGATGAATTAGGCGAAGATAGCAAAATAATTTATGATATGTTAAATGAAATTAGAAGTGAATAAATTCTAAAGAAATAGAAAAGTAACATATTTTTAACTAAAGTAATACTTTCAAAATGAAAACAATACTTTATTGTCGATTTTTGTTGTTTTTTGTCGAATAACATGTTATTATGAGAAAAAGTACAAAATCTAAAGAAATAAAAAAATGTTATAGATAGAAAGAGTGTTTTATATGAAAAATCTTGAATTTTTAAATGAATATTATACCAAAAAGTTTATTAATATACACAAATATATAACTGCGGAATATAATGAAATATTAACTAAGCTAGGAATTACTATAGAAAATAAAGATTATTCTAATTCAGAGTTTGATAAGATAAACTCTAAGCTAATTAGAATGCGTAAAAATATTGATTTTCTGAATTCTAAAAATATAAACAACATTAAATTTATGGAACTTTTAGATTTATTTGATAAGATAGAAGCTGATTACGATTTATAATCTAATAAGCAAAATATTAAGGACTGTCATCGTGATAGCCCTTTTTTCATTTCTAAAATATGTTATTATACTCTGTATTCAAATAGCCAAGTAACCCTGCGAAAAATTGCTTCGGCGAGATGGTTTTGTCAAATTTAAATTCAAACAAAAAGGAACAAAGAAGCTCATCATTTCTATTAAGAGAATCCTCTAAATATTCAAGTGAATCTTCAATGTTCCATATCATCTTTTTAGTTTCTTGTTCATTAAAATTATAATAAAAGCTAGCAAAGTTATCATAAAAAGTTCTTAAGTTTTTTATACTATATATTCTGTTATTCAAGCAATAGCAAATAATATCAGCAATGAAAATAGTTCCATTCTGAGTACATCTCATTCCTAATTCACTTAAAAATCTTACAACTTTTGCTCTTTTAAAATTACTATCATATCCTTTTAGCATTTGTGTATCCATTGCGAAATCATCATTCTTTGCAATATTCGTAATCTCGTTCATTTCAACATCCTCCACTAGGCATTATTGGATTATAATTGTAATTAACAAATTTAGTATTATTTTTCTTTATCCAGAGGCATTATATCACTTAAATAAGGCTTTTTCAATGGTTTTAGGAAACTTATTATTTTAAATTCTTTATGTAATGTTTGCTTTTCGCTTCTTTATAGTATAACTCGTGTAGTTATGTTTACTAATTCCTAATTTTTCCTTATTATTCCCAATTTATAACTATCACTAGAAAAAATATGCTAAATATATAATTAGTATTTGTATATTGATGCAGATGTATGATGCATATACAAATGAGAATACCTAAATAAACTGATGATTAGTTTGCAGAGTTATAATTTCATTACTAAAACTCCAAAGACGATTAAATTGAATTTTAGAGAGGATTGACTAGTATGTAATAAATATATTCATATTTCTATATTTAAGATTTTTAGATTATAAAAAAGATAATGTTTAATAATTGGATAACTATTATCTACCAAATCTATAATGATTATATTTAACTAATGAACAACACCACACCAATTTACAAATAACGATTGTAAGTTTAGGTGGTGTTTTATTATGAGCGTATTTATAACCGCTTCTAATACTAATTTTATAAGATATAGAATATCTCTACTATTAGTTGCTAGAAATAGTAGCTCTAAATTGCGTTCATTTAAATTTTATATTGCAGATAAGTTAATTATATATGTTGTTGAGTGCAAAGCTTTAAAATTGATTTTAGGCTTTGCACTTATTCTTTTTATAAGAGGTCCTCCTTGTTGATTTGAATTTCAAATTTCAGATTAACAAGGAGGATTTTTTATTATGAGATTAAATTTAGGAAACATTTATGACGATTATTTTGAATATGAGATTATGAAAAAATACTTTATTATCTGGTACGTCTCTCCAGATAATACTTATGAAGAAGAAGTTTCTGTAAATAAATATGCTGAAGCTATATTAGAAGAAATAGAAAATAGCCAAAATTCTATGAGTATACCATACTCTACATATGTCAGATATTACTTTAGAATGAAAAATATGGATAAGTTTGAAGAAATATGTGTCAATGCACCAGAAGTATATGAAGAACTATATAGGATTATATATCCTGAAAAATTCAAATATGAAAACGAAATCGTTAGACACAGGATAAAACATATTGATAATACTGTAAATGAACTACTAACTAATGTAAGTATTGCTACTGAAATAAATACTATTAATCCATATATAGAAATTGAAATTTATGACTTTATCCACAGATCATTATCCAAAGAACATGCAAAGGTCTTCTTAAAATACTTTTTTGAAGACATATCTCAAGAAAAAATTGCAAGACTGGAAAATGTCAATCAATCCACTATTTCTAGGTGTTTGGGAGAATCTATAAACAAACTAAAAGAAGAATTTTTTAAGAAATTTTAAATTTTGTGCATAAAACCCCCTTCTGAGTGACGTAATAGTGAAGGGGTAAATATGCTTCTTTGAATAATATCTCAAATTGTTCTTTGAAAATTGAATAAAAACAAATCAAACACAAAAAGCTATATAGGATTTGGTGGGTTGGAAACCATTGAATAGAATTTAAGATATGTAATTTTAAGGACGAAGACTATATAGATAATGATACTTATACCAAGTCACAGTATGTGCGTTGAAGTTTAGGATTTATTGAGATTAATCCTAAATGAGCCGTCCCAAACAATGATGGTATGCCTGACAGGGTCAGACCTAGTGAATTAGACTTCGATTCACAGATGAAGAGTATTAACAAACTCTTGTTTGATACGAATAAAAAGCCTAGTAAATGTAAGTAATCTCATTTACTAAAGAAGTCACTAAAGGAATAAATCAAATAAACAAAAGAACTAAAAATAAAAACAATAATACAAGATTTACTTGTAAAAAATAAGGAGAAGGCAGAAATGTTCGTAACAATAATAACAATTATATTATTAATTCTTGCTGCTACTTTATGGGCGATTATATATGGTGGAAGTAGAAATATATCAGAAGCAGAACAAGAGTTTGTTAATAGAGAAGAAGCAGAATTTATAAAAGAATGGCAATTAAAACGCGAGAAGAAATTAAATGATAAATTACTAAGAAAACTAAATAAAAAGGCAAATAAGACAAACCTGAAAAGAAATTAGAGGTGAAATAAACTATGGCATTAAACAAATATTATAGAAACTTAAAAGGAAGAAAATTAGATGAGGAATACATAAATGAGATAAAAGATAATATAAAACTTACTAAAGATCAAAGACAAGCATATAAAATACTAACTACCTATAACCTATCTAAAGAATTAGAACTTTATGATAATTATGATGAGATTTTTGATAATTATTTTTGGGTTATGGTAGCAACAATTGATGAAAACTCTATTTTTGAGTATGTAAAGATACATTGTAAATAACAGCTTTAAGGCATTTTAAAATTTTAGACATATAGTTTGTTAACTGAAAATATTAATAAAATAAATATTTTCCGCTTCTAATTATAATTTCTAAAATAAATTACATAAGATAAAAATTCTTATAAAAAAATTAATAATTTGTGAAAGGTGTAAATGAAAATTTTACACCTTTCACTTTTTCAAAAATAAAACTTAAAATTATCTCAATAAAGAAATACAAAATCTTCAAATTTGGTTATAAGCAATTTGAAGATGAAAATTTGAGGAGGTCTAAATTTTGAAATATTCAGTTTATCAAGAACAAAATCCAGAGTTCTTAAATAACTATCTCAATTATAAAAAGTGTATTGAGCAATGCTCTAATGTAACAGTAACAGAAGATTATTTTGATATAAGAACTTTCTTCAGATACTTAAAGTTTAAAGAATTAAACCCAAAAGAATTTAACATAGATGATTTTAAGCAATTGTCAATAAAAGATATATCTATTGATGATATGAATAATGTAATGGAAAAAGACATAGATAATTTCTTATTCTTTTTAAGGTATGAACTAAATAATACACCTAAAACTAGAAATAAGAAATTAGCATCATTAAAAGGACTATTTAAATTTCTAACGGTAAATAATCATATTAATACAGATCCAACTAGAAATCATAAATCAACTAATACTGGTAAACGATTACCTAAATACTTAAACCTATCTCAAAGTAAAACAATGCTTTCTAAAATAATAACATCAGAGCAACGAAATAAAATTAGAAATTATGCAATAGTATGTGTATTTCTTAATTGTGGTATTAGATTATCAGAACTTGTTAATATAGATTTAACAGATATAAAGTTTGATGAAAGAACTCTTAAAGTATGTGGTAAAGGTAATAAAGAAAGAATGCTATATCTTAATGATGCAACTAACGAAGCTATATCAAAATACCTAGAAGTTAGACCTAAACTAGATAGATCATATAAAGATTATAATGCTTTATTTTTAAGCGAAAGGAATAAACGAATAGCTAAACGAACTGTCCAAGATATTGTAGAAAAAGAGTTATATCTTACATTTAATGAAAAAGAAGCGGGATTTCATACACATACATTAAGACATACTTGTGCTACTTTATTATATAACGAAGGTAATGCAGATATATTGATAGCACAAAAGATATTAGGGCACGAAAGTTTATCATCAACAGAAATATACACTCATATTAATGATGTAAAACTAAAAGATATAATGCAAAATTATGGGGTATCAAGTTTAATTGAAAAGGAGAATGAGAAAAATGGAAAATAACTATCCAGAATTTATAAATCAATTTATGTATTATGTACTAGGCATAAAAAACTTATCTAAAGGATATATAGAAACAACTATACATACTATAATGCAATTTTTAAGTTTTCTTAATGAAATGAAATATGGTAATAGATATACTGATGTAAATAAAATGACTTTAAACGATATTAGAGGAGTAATAAACAGCGATATTATAAACTTTATATACTTCTTATCTGAAAATAACTATGAAGAAGCTACTATAAGTTTAAAGACAAAACAATTAAAACTTTTCTTTGAGTATCTATATAATATCAAACATAATATATTTAAAGAGCCATTTAGAACTATTAAAACAATTAGTAACAAATATGAGAAAATTCCAAATTATCTTTCTTATGAAGAAGCAAAGAAATTGGAGAATGTTTATGACAACTCTCTCAATAAATACGCAGTAAGAAATAAAGCAATTATTCATATTTTATTGCATTGTGGATTACGAAGATCTGAAGTAATTAATTTAAAACTATCAGATTTCAAAATGAGTAATAATACATTCACAATTATAGGCAAAGGTAATAAAGAAAGAACTGGATATTTGGATAATAGTACTAAAAATGCAATACTAGAGTATTTGGAAGAAAGAAAACAAATAAAAACTCAAAAAGGATATGAACAATATCTTTTCATTAGTAGAGCTCTAAAAAAATTAAACCCTTGTTCACTAAACAAGGTTATTAATTCAGCCTATGAATTAGCTGGATTAAATTCTAATGTTTATAATGTACATTCATTAAGACATACTTGTGCAACACTCTTATATAGAAATGGTACTAATATTAGAACTATTCAAGAGTTACTTGGGCATTCAACAATTGAGGTAACTAAAATATATACACATACCTATGATGCTAAAGTAGAGAAAACTATGTATGAACATCCATTGGCAAAATACAAAATGAATGATGCTATGGAGTATTGCGTAGCTTAATATAATTATAAAATAGAAAAAATAGAAGCGGAGGGAAGTAAAAATGGCAGATTTATCAAATTCAAAAGCAACATTTGATTTAAAAAGAGTTCAACCTGTTACATTAAGTTTATTAAATGGACAAGTTGATATTATATTAAGAGCATTAGAATTATATGGATATAATTTAGAATTTATGCTTAATACTAATGGAGAATCTATTACTAATAAAGAAAAAGATAAGAAATTAATGATGCTAAAATTTACATATGAACAGGTTTTAGCAACACAAGCTGAACAAGTTAATGGTAAGGCTAATAATATAGATAATATATCAGATTTTGGCAAATTACTATTAAAAGATACAGAAATGATAAATTTTGCTGATGAAAAGAAATTTAAAGCTATGTAAGTAAAAAATATTATTTTATTTAGCTCTAAAATCAAATTTAAGCCATTTTTACATTTTAGGTATATAACTTGTCGCCTAAATAGTAGGAAAGAGGGGAAGAGGCTATATTCAAAAAACTCTGTATTAAAATAAGAAATAAAAAATTTATATTTTAAAATATAAATTTTTATAAAAATGAAAAAAATAGAAAAATTTTAAAATTTGCAAATTTTTATAAATTTAAAAATAAGTAATAAAATAAAAAATAAAGAGCTTAATTATAAATTAGTAAAAAATTATGGGAGAGAGTTTCATAATAAAA
>ULOS01008375.1_pt1 | contig 26644 bp, 28 predicted proteins | sample 1952701 | NCBI WGS metagenome assembly ULOS01 (sample SAMEA4835607, study PRJEB28245) | human gut metagenome | biome: gut microbiome; material: fecal sample | place: Denmark | collected 2008 | reverse complement strand
ATTTATATAAAATAAAAACTTACGAGCAATTAAGTACGTAAGTTGATTTCAAATGGAGCGATTACGGAGCAGGTATGCGAAAAAATATAAGCACAATGTAATTGCTCTTTTTATATAATTCGATTTATTGATATTAATGTAACATATATTTCATATTTTTGCAATAGTGAAAAGTAATATATTAAATTTTTCAATTATAATAATAGTATTGTCATTTTTCTGTATTTAACTACAATAGAATTCTGAATATTTTGACTTTTTTATGCAAATATTGTATAATAATAGTGATGTAACATTGCATTACTCCGTTGCATCATCAGTTATAAACAATATAAAAGGGGCAACTGCTCCAAGGAGGAAAAATATGGACAAAAAATATTGGAACAATGTGTTTAAAGCACGGAAGGAAATTTACGACATGATGATGAAACTTGGTGTTTCCAGCGTAAGAGATACGGGCTCCGTCAATCCTTTCTACAACCAAATTACTGACAATGGTGGTATTGGTCTTGAATTTTACTACGGTAGACCTGCAAAATTGTATACTCCTTTGGGATACATTAGAATTACTTGCAATTTTACCTGTGGTGGAAACGAAAATGATATTGTTGAAAGGCTAATAGCTGATTACGGTGCAGTATTAATTGAAGAGGAAAAAACATCTTCTATGGGGTTATTTGGACCTATCTATTCTATTACCAAATTGCCATGGACAAGTGAACAACTTCCTGTGTTTGAGTACAGAAAAAAAGAAGATTATATCAACTATGACGAAGCAAAAAAGCTTTATAAAGAAGTCGTAGAAGAATAATTGGAAAGTCCATTAAAAGCTAAAATCCAACTCTTTTTTTATAAATTAGAGTTGGATTTTAGTTTTTAATGCATACTTTTTATATAATTACTTTGCTGAATAATCTTTATCACTTCTGGTAACTCTTCTAGACCACTTTTCTTTCCCATATGACCTATTCCAGAAATAAATATTGGCTTAGAATTAATCGCTAAACTATATTCTTTCAATATTTTAAATGGTACTATATGGTCATTATCACTATATATTGAATATTTTTCATTTATTAGATTTATAATTTTAATTTTTTCTTCAGTTTCAATGGTCAAAGGTTCGATAACTTTATTTAAAACATCTTTACCTTCAACATAAAAAGATTTTGCAAATCCAGCCAAACTTATATAAAGACCTATCTTGAGATTATTTTTGCAAATATATTTTATAAACATTGGATTTCCCAGTGAATGAGCAATCACAATTAAATCTTCATTAATTATTTCTTGATACATATCAATTACTTTAAAATATGCATTTAAATTTATTTTTTCTCTAATAGGAAACTCTGGAATTATAACATTATATCCTTGTGTTTCTAATTCTTTTTTAAAATAATAAAAGATTTTTGGTATTCCATTAAATCCATGAATTAACAATATATTTTTTCCCTTATTCATTTTAGTGCCTCACTTTCTATCTTTTTGATTTTATTATACAAATTATTGAAGTTTTATGCAATAATTGGTTCTAGATTTTACTTTGTTAAATAAATATAATGCAACTTGATTTTGTTCTTCCTTTGTCATTTCCATAATTTTAGCCATTGCAAACATTATAAGACGATATTTAGCAAAATTTATTGAAATAGTTCTATATTCTTCATCAATTTCTTTTAATAAACTATCAAAATATTTATACATTTCAGGTTTATCATATTTTAGATTAGTACAGCTACTATCACTCATACATATTGCAAGTCTTAGTCTATTTGTTAAATCCATATCATTTATCATATCTATTAAATAATTAACTTTTTCATTTTTCATATTCGATTTACCTCCATATTAAAATCTAGTATCATTTTTCTTTCTATCTTTTAAATTAGCTATTTTATCTAATGTTTTTACTTTTCTTCTAACATTATTTGCTATCTCGTTATCGTTGTCATCAAAAATGCCATTTTTATATAAATCATCACTAACATATTTATAATGTTCATCTTTATCAAATCCAATTTTGTTTTGAAAGTGTTTAATTAAATTACGCCAAAATCCTTTAAATTTATTAACTTCATCTCTCAATTTTTCCTTTTCAGTTCGTAATTTGCCAATAATCTTATCTTTAGAAGATAATTCACTTTTTAAATTGTCTATTTCATTATCTTTTAGTTCTAACTTATATTTAAGTGAACGATTTTCTTTTTCTATTTCAAAAGCAGAATGTTCAAATTCATTAATCGCTATATTTAGGTCATTTACACTTCTAACGGTTTTATTGGTATCTTTTACATCTTTAGTAAATTTTTTTATTTTTTGGACATCCTCGCTTGAAATAACCATATTGTTTTTATTTATCAGAGTAGGCTTTAAGTTGTCTAATATTTCATTTATGTTTGCACTATCAGTATCTAGCTTTTTAGTTTGTTTATTTGCTTTTTCAAGTTTTTGTTCTTTCTGTTCCAATTGTTTCTTGATTTTTCTATAACTTCCCATTTCATTAACATTTATATCTTGATTTCTACCTTTTTGCTTTTCTTTTAGCCTAGTATCAAATTCATAGAATTTATTATATGACTTAATACAAGTATTTCTCATTTTATCCTGTATTTCAGTTAGTGATGTTTTGGTAAATACTTTTGATTTTCCAACTTGCTTTTTCATTCCTCTTTTGCAATTTTCAATTACTGGAACACCAACAATGTGCATGTGAGGAGAGTTTTCGTCAAAATGTATTGTAGCATTTGCTATTTTAAAAGTGGGGACAATTTGGATTAAATCTTTGATTTGTTCATTATATACATCAATCATTTTTAGTCTATATTCTTTATCTTTATCATTCCAAAAGTCCATATCTCCAAGTTCTATTATAATTTCACAAGATATATCGTTCTGTGAATCGCATACTTTTTTGAAGTAATCTTTGATTTTTCTATCTTCACGAGTTTACTTGTTGTTATATTCCAATCTAGCTTCTTCAAATTCATCTAAATATACTTGCTTAACATCATTTACAATATCATTTGTTCCATAAATCGTCCTAATTAACTCTCTTTGATTATCATAATCTCTTAAGTTGTGTTTATTTACATCAGACAGGTCTTTTGCATTTTGAATTGCATTATTTGATAGAGAAGTAGTACCAGATATATTTTCTTTTGCAACTTTCTTTGCTAATTTACTTTTGTTTTTATCACTACCTAAGTGAAAAGAATATGCTAATTCTTGCTCCATAAAAGCACCTCCTTTGAAATTTCTTCGAAGCAGAGGACTTTGGCTTTGCCATAAGTCCTAACCCCCTATGAGTTATGACGTACCATCATAACTCGGGGGCTCTGCGAGGCAATAAATTTTCTCTCACATAGATAAAATTTATTCAAATTAACTATCACCACTTTCATTTTTACTTTGTAAAAACAAAACGTGCCACGTTAATTTAATTGTTGCAGAGAAAATATCATAAGCATTCTTGCAACAATTATTTATGATTTTTCTTCGAAGTACTATGGGTAACAACTCCCAAGCGTAACTTTCCTTCTGGTCTTGCCATATAGTTTTTAAACTCTTTCATTGCTACAAGTCTTATAACTTTTTGATTTTTCTTTAATTTAAACTCAATAGATCTGTTCCTGATTTTTGCAACTTGAGTTTTAGTATCATAATTTTCATCAATCTTATCATCGTGAAAATAATATTCTCCTAAATCCATATAATTTATATCTAATTCTTTTTTCAAAGTGCTTAAATAATCTTCTAATTGATTTTTGTTCATATTTACACTAATTTTAACATCTTCAAGTTTGCCATCTCGTTCTATCATAGTAGGTACATCAACAATTCCTTTATCATATAGCTTGTCTATCTGTTCAATAAAGCTACTTCTAAAGTTTATTTTATCTATTTCAAAACTTCCGTTTTTGTTTTTCTTTAATGTTGCAGTATCAATAAATTTTGATATAAAGCTTTTTTTTCATCTTTACTTTTCATAGTCCAAAGTTTTAATAACACATCTTTATACATTTCGTGTTCAGTTAGTTTTTCTCTTTCTATATCTCTTTGAGCCATTAGATGTTGAAGATTATAAGTTTATTTATCAAAATCTAGTGCATCAATTCTTTTATTTTCAAGTATAGATAACTTTTCTTCGATTAGTTTATAGTCCTCTGAAAAATCTTCCATTTCAAGAATACCATTCATATACGCTTTTTTTAGTCTGTCTTTCTGTTGCTGTAATTTTTTTATTTTTTCGTCAATTTTCTGACTTTCATCATCCTTCTTTTCAGCAAGTATAGGGTAGAAGTATTTTTTTACATGAAAATCATATTCTACTAAGTCTAAAATATAATCTATTAAACAATTTTCTATTTCATCTTCGTTATAATACAACTTACAAGTATCGCAGAAATAATACATATATTTAGATTTCTTTCCACCAGTTCCTTTACATGTCATTATTTGACCACAAGTAGGACACAGTAGTTTTTGAAAGAATATATAAACTCTATTTCTACAATATGCTCTTTGATTTGTTTCTTTTTGTTTTTGAACTTCTTCCCACATAGCTCTTGTTATAATAGGAGGTACAACATCCATAAATAGCTCTGTTTCTCTATCATTATCGTATTTGTATCTTTCATAATCGCCCATATATATTTTATTATTTATAATCCTGTTAATAGAGGAATCAATCCAACGCTTTACTTCTGGATATAAAACTTTTTCTTTGTTTAAAATGTTGGCAATTGTTTGATAACTTTTACCTTCTAAATACATTTCAAATATTCTAACAACTACATCTTTAGTAGTATTATCAATTTTCAATGTTTTATCTTTATTTCTATAATAACCAAGAGGACATTTTCCAGGAATATGACCTGCTTTAATTGCACCATTTAAACCGAATTTTGTTCTTTCTGAGACAATTTCAATTTCTAGCTGAGAAAGAACTGTTAACATTCTAACAAAGAAACGACCATTTGCAGTTGAGGTATTTACATCATCTCTATCACATATTAAATAGCAATGATATTTTTCAAGAGTACTAATTAAAACCTCTAAATCACGAACAGACCTTGTAATTCTGTCTAATTTATAAGCTACAATATAGTTAATTAACCCGTTTTTCATATCTTCTAGCATTGTTTGAAATGCTGGTCTATTCTTCATATCTTTAGCAGAAATTCCTGCATCTTTATAAACTTTAAATATCTCAAATCCTTTGTATTTGCATAATTGTCTTAATTTTTCTTCCTGTTCTCCTAAACTAAATCCTTCACGTGCCTGATCCTCGGTACTTACTCTAATATAAATACCTGCAATTTTCTTTCCTTCTGAAAATGGATTGTCTAAATTCTCCATCTGAAACCTCCCTAAAAAAACATAAAAGTGCTAGAAAGCCTTTGCTAACTAACACTTAAAATTTATCATATTATTTACTTGCTGATAAAAAGAAAACTTCTAGTATTAGTTACCACTGATAAAATCTCTTAATTTTGAGAGTGGGTATTTATTAGCTAAATTACCTATGTAAAAAAATTCATGTTCATTAAAGAATAAATACAATTTACCTTTAATGACTACACTATGTGGCTCTACATAAGCAATATTAGTTTTTTCAACCATTCTCAAATTACCATTCTTTATCTTTGGTTCACAATTACTAAAAGTGCAAGCCCATTCAATCTTAGAACGTAATTCTTTTTCTATTGCTATTTCTCTTTTAACTGTAGATATCATATCACAAAAACCTCCTTTTTTCAATGTTTTGAGGCCATTATTTACTTTTATTCTCCAAAAGCAAAAAATAAGCCGATTAAATCGACTTATATTCTGTGAATGATATTCACTTTTGCTTTCTTGAACTCTAGTAGTATCAACACTTTCAAAAAGTTCGACGAAAACGCATAATGGAGCGGGTAGCGGGAATCGAACCCGCGCTATCAGGTCGGAAGCATGACATTCTACCACTAAATTATACCCGCAAGTACGATATAATTATAACATCAATTTATAACAGATATCAAGTATTTAATAAAAAAGAAGTTTAGTAAAACTAAACTTCTTTTAATATATGGAGCAGGTAGCGGGAATCGAACCCGCATAGCCAGCTTGGAAGGCTGGAATTCTACCATTGAACTACACCTGCATTTTAGTTTGCTCTTTAGAACGATTATATAAATTAAAATGGAGCAGGTAGCGGGAATCGAACCCGCATAGCCAGCTTGGAAGGCTGGAATTCTACCATTGAACTACACCTGCATTTGGTCTGCTCCTTAGAACGATTATTATTGTAATCCAATATAAAATAAATGTCAATACTTTTTTGAAAATTTTTTACAAATTTCAAATAGCCATAGATTATGAACAGTAGGTGAATTTTATGAGAAAGTTTTATAATATCTCTTTTAAGAAAGTAAAAAAAGTGCTATTATATCCAAGAAAATAAAACAATTTATTAATAACAACAATTTCAAAAGATAATAAAAGAAAGGAAGACTTTTAATTATGGAAAATGAATTAGTAATAAAACCAAGATACACTCTTTCAGAAGAGCTTATGAGTGCAATATCACACGGAATAGGAGTATTGCTTGCAATAGCTGGAATGGTGTTATGTATAGTAAAATCAGCATCTGATGGTAGTGCAGTAGGGGTGGTAAGTTCGTCATTATATGGAAGTTTTATGATAATATTATATTTAATGTCAACTTTATATCATAGTTTTAAGCCAAATATAACAGCTAAAAAAGTATTCAGGGTTTTTGACCATTGTAGTATTTTTTTACTTATATTTGGAACATATGTACCATACACATTAGTAACATTACATGGAGCTTTGGGATGGACTTTATTTGGAATAGTTTTAGGTGCTGCTGTTTTAGGAATAGTACTAAACTCAATTAATCTTGAAAAATACAAGAAAATGTCTATGATATGCTATTTAGTAATGGGATGGGCTATTATTGGAGCAATAAAACAAATATATAATAATTTAGATTTTAATGGAGTTTTATTATTAGTGCTAGGAGGCATAATATATACAATTGGAGCAGTATTATATGGAGTAGGAAAAAAAGTTAGATATATGCACTCTGTATGGCATTTATTTGTACTAGCAGGAACTATTTTGCAATTTTTTTCAATTTATTTATATGTTCTTTAAAAACTACTTGACAGTTTACAATAATAAATATAAAATATGATTGTTAGTAGAAATATATTAAAAAAATAAAATTATATATATTTAAACTGTACATTGAAAATTAAATAGGAAGAGGTGTTAGATTGTGAATATAATAATCAATATCGCTATCTTTCTAATCTCTGCAGTTATTTTTTCATTTGTAGGATATACAATGAGAAAAAGAATTGCCGAATCTAAAATAAGAGTAGCTGAAGAAGAAGCAAAAAGAATTATAGATTCTGCTGCTAAAGAAGCTGAAAATAAAAAGAAGGAAGAAATTATCAAAGCTAAAGAAGAAATAATGAATTCAAGAAAAGAGTTAGATGATGAGATTAAAGAAAGAAGAAGCGAAGTACAATTGCAAGAAAGAAGAATATTGCAAAAAGAAGAAAACTTAGAAAATAAGTTAGAGCAATTAGAGCAAAGAGAGCAAAATCTACAGAAAAAAAATAATGAAGTTGAATCAAAAAGATCTGAAATTGAAGAAACAATAAACAAACAAAAAGAAGAATTACAAAGAATTTCAAGATTATCTGTTGAAGAAGCAAAACAATATTTACTTTCAGAAGTTGAAAAATCAATTGTAACAGAAAAAGCAGAACTTATACGTAGACTAGATGAAGAAGCAAAAGAAAAAGCTCAAAAAAATGCTAAAGAAATTATTGGATATGCAATACAAAAATGTGCTGCAGATCACACATCAGAGACTACAGTATCTATTGTATCATTACCAAGTGATGATATGAAAGGTAGAATAATAGGTAGAGAAGGAAGAAACATTAAAACTTTAGAAACTTTAACTGGTATCGATTTAATTATTGATGACACTCCAGAAGCTGTTGTTATTTCAGGATTTGATCCACTAAGAAGAGAAGTAGCAAAAATAGCCTTAGAAAAATTAATCGATGACGGTAGAATCCATCCTGCCAAAATTGAAGAAATGGTTGAAAAGGCTAAAGAAGAAGTATCAGCAATCATCAAAGAAGAAGGTGAAAGAGCTGTTATGGAAACTGGAGTAATTGGTCTCCATCCCGATTTAATCAAATTAATTGGTAAATTAAAGTACAGAACAAGTTATGGTCAAAATGTTTTAAATCACTCAATCGAAGTTTCAAATTTAGCAAGAATTATGGCTGACGAATTAGGTTTAGATACAAAAGTAGCCAGAAGAGCAGGATTATTACATGATATTGGAAAAGCCTTAGATCATGATATGGAAGGAACACACGTAGAAATAGGTGTTGAAATTCTAAAAAAATATAAGGAAAATCCAATAGTAATTAACGCAGTTGAAGCACATCACGAAGATGTTGAACCACAAAGTATCGAGGCAGTTTTAATACAAGCTGCTGACGCAATTTCTGCATCAAGACCAGGTGCAAGAAGAGAAACTTTGGAAAATTATATAAAACGTTTACAAAACTTAGAAGGAATAGCTGATTCTTTTGATGGTGTAGAAAAATCATTTGCAATTCAAGCAGGTAGAGAAATAAGAGTTTTAGTAAAACCAGAAAAAATATCTGATGATCAAATGGTTGTATTATCAAGAGATATAGCAAAGAAAATAGAAGATGAAATGGAATATCCAGGACAAATAAAAGTAAATGTTATAAGAGAATCAAGAGTAGTTGATTATGCAAAATAAAAAAATCGCTCATGTGTTTTTTGGACACATGAGCTTTTTTTATGGTATGAGGTTTTTAATGCCACCACACTGGAAGCGAAGGTAATTACTTTCGAAGTAAGCAATTCCTTTTTTGAGAACCTTAAAATCGGCTTCAGACATTAAACTTGGTCTGAATAAAACACAAGATAACATCATCATGCTACAGAGCGAAGACATATTCTTCGACCGATTAGCTATGAATCCAACCATAAAGTCTCTAACCTCATCCGGACCGTCAAAAAGGTCATAAATATTGGGCGGATAAATTGCCCAAACTTCATTACCTTTGAAGTTTTCCGGACGGAGAATTTCGATAAGCTCTGCTTTTGGCAAACAAAGACATGCGCTCTCCATACTACAACCCTCCTTTAGGTTTTTTGATAAAAGTTATTATAACAGTTAAATTGATATTTGTAAAGTATTTTGGGAGAAATTTATTGGACATTAGTTTAAACATTTATTGTTTTATAGAATAATTAGATAATAAGCGAAAAAATAGTTGACAAATTATGTAAATATGATATAATATAGTCTCAAACGAAAAATGTTAATTAAATATACAAATTTAAGAAGGGAGGAGAATTATGACTATTCTTAAATTTTCGTATATTATTCCAGCAAATGCTTACATTTCTGGTATGGAGGTATTGGATAAATTCTTTATTGGAGAAAAACTTTATTATAAAGTGTTAGGTAAAAGAATTTATGCGTAAGGAAAAGGATGTGGTTTTGTTAAACCACATCCTTTTAAAATATATAATAAAATTATTATTCGACTTTAGATATAAAAGATTTTAAACTATCACCTTTAGACATACGAATTCGTGAAAGTGCATAGCAATTATCACCAGGACGAACTCTACCATATTTCGTTGTAAAAGCAAGTGTATATCCTGAATCTTTTAAAATTTTATAACAAGCATCATTATAGTGACCAAATGGATAACAAAATACGGTTGCATTTCCAATAAATGATTGTGAAGTCTTTACATCTTTACAAGCTTCGTCATATGACAATGTTAAAATTCTACCCTTACCATCTGTTCCAGCTCTATGCATATCATGAGAATGTGATTCAAATATTATTTTATTGGAATCATAATTTTTTAATTTATTTTGATCATCTATCCAAGATGTTATTAAAAATGAAGTAATTTTAACATTATATTTTTCTACAATAGGAACTGCTAAATCAAAAAATGTTGCGTCACCATCATCAGCAGTTAAAACAATGCTATGTTCAGGTAAACATGAAGTTCCATCAATGTAATTTTTTACTTCTTCCCAAGTTGGAAAATAGTAATTATTTTCGGTTAAATATTTTAGTTGATCTTCAAAATCATGAATTTCCATATAGTTTGCATCTAATTTTTTAGGTGGAGAGTCTTTGTCATAGAAAAAGTGATACATTAAAACTGGCAAACCTTTTGATTTTTCAGTTGAAATATTTTTTGATCCTTTTTCAACAACATTTACAGTTCTCGTTGCTTTGGCTTCATTGTTTGATGAATCTTTTACAGTATATGTAACTGTATAACTTCCAATTTTTGAAGCGTCTACGTTTTTGTCTATAGATATTTTTGTTGTAATATTACCATCATAATTATCGGTGGCAATACATCCAAGCTCTTGATAGTTTGAATCTTTAGCAATATTTATTTCAGAATTTCCATTTAACTTAAGTTCTGGAGCAATAGAATCAACAACATGTATAGTTCTTGTGGCTGTGGCAATTTTCTTTTTCTTTTTTATTGTATATGTTATTGTGTAAGATCCAACTTTGTTTGAAGAAAAATTACCCATGTCTGTTTCAATATTGCTTGAAATATCTTTAGATCCATATTTTGCTTTAGCACCTGAATCTGTGTAATTAGAATTTAATTCTATTGTTACATTGGAATCTCCGATAATAGAAATTTTAGGAGATTTTGACGAAAATAACATTATAAATATTGCAACAATAATTAATAATAATAAAATAGCTTTTTTATTTAATTTTTTTTGCGTTTTTGAATTTTGTGAATACATAAAAATCGCCCCCTTTATGGAATGATTATAAAACAGGATAATTTAGAAGTCAATTATTAAAAGTTTATAATAGAAATTAACAAAAATAAAAATTATACATATATTAATTATATAAAAATATATGGAAAGGAAAGTTTTTATGAATAGATTTTATAGAAATTACAATAATTATTATTATAATACTAGATATTATAATGAACAAAAATCTAATTACATAAAGGGCTATGGTAATATGCCTTTGGCAATTGATATCAAAGAAATAGCTAGACAGAATGAATCCTTTAGATCAACACTGTGGACAGGAGAGCACTTTCAAATAACATTGATGAATATTTTACCAAACGAAAGTATAGGATTAGAAATTCACCCAGATACTGATCAATTTATTCAAATAATACAAGGAACTGGAATGGTAAAAATGGGTGATGCACAAAACAATTTGGATTTTTCAAAAAGAGTAGGAGAAGATGCATCAATAATAATTCCAGCAGGAAAGTGGCACAATTTAATTAATATTGGGAACGAACCAATAAAATTATTTTCAATTTATGCACCACCACAACATCCAAAAGGAACAGTACATTTGACTAAAGCAGATGCAGAGCATTAAATTTAAATATACAAGACAATAAATCGAAAAAATAAATGAAAAGAAAATCAAATATAAAACCAAAGAAAATGTATTGACAAATAAAAATTAAATGACTATAATAAACAAAAACATATTATCAAGAGTGGACGAGAGAATCGGCTCAAAGACTCCACAGCAACCTGTAACAACAAGGTGCTAATACCGACAAAGCAAAAAGTTTGTGCTTTGAATGATGATTTTTATAAACGAAATTATTACTCCTAGCACAAAAAGTGCTAGGTTTTTTTTGATGAAAAACAGAGACGGTCCTGGAAGGAAGAAAAACTGGGACGGTCCTGGAAGAAAAAAATTGGGACGGTCCTGGAAGAAAAAAACGGAGATGGTCCTGAAGGAAGAAAAGGCAGGACCGTCCCAAAAAGAAAGAAGGGGTTTTATGAAAAAATTATTTACATCAGAAAGTGTAACAGAAGGTCATCCAGACAAATTATGCGATTACATATCAGATAGTATATTAGATAGTTATTTGGAAAAGGACAAAAATGCAAGAGTAGCATGCGAAACTGTAGCTGGTAAGGGAGAAATTTTAGTAACAGGAGAAATAACATCAAAGGCTGATGGAATTGATATTGAAAAGATTGTACGAAATGCAATAAAGGAAATTGGATATGATAATGCTGATTTAGATATTGATTATAGGACATGCAAAGTTCATCTAAATATATCAAAACAATCTCCAGATATAGCATTAGGTGTAAATGAATCTTTAGAGCAAAAAGAGGGACAAGATGTGATATCAGAAGGTGCCGGAGATCAAGGTATTATGTTTGGTTTTGCTTGTGATGAAACAAAAGAGCTAATGCCATTGCCAATTTCACTTGCACATAAACTTGCAGAAAGATTATCTTATGTAAGAAAAAATGGAATAATTAATTATATTAGACCAGACGGAAAAGTACAAGTTACTGTTGAATACGACGATGATGTTCCTAAAAGAGTTGACACAATAGTAATTTCTACTCAACACAATGAGGATACTGATTTAAATAAACTAAAACAAGATATAAAAACAGAAGTAATAAATAAAATTGTGCCAAAAAAGCTATTAGACGAAAATACAAAATATTATATAAATCCAACAGGAAGATTTGTAATAGGCGGACCTCTAGGAGATAGCGGATTAACAGGCAGAAAAATAATAGTAGACACATATGGCGGATATGCACGCCACGGAGGAGGTGCATTTTCTGGAAAAGATGCAACAAAAGTAGATAGATCAGCTTCTTATATGGCAAGATTTTTGGCAAAAAATATAGTAGCAAATAAATTAGCAAAAAAATGTGAAATACAATTATCGTATGCAATTGGAGTAGCAAAACCAATATCAATATATGTAAATACATTTGGAACAAATAGCATACCAGAAGAAGAAATATCTCAAAAAATTTACAACGAATTTGACTTAACACCACGAGGAATAATAAATTACTTAAATTTACAGCAACCAATTTATAAAAAAACTACGAACTATGGCCACTTTGGTAAAGAATATTTGCCATGGGAAAAGATAGTAAAATTTGGAGAATAGCCATAAGAACAAAGTTCACATAAAAATAAAAAAATAGTATTGAAATTTAAAAACAAAGGTGATATAATCGAAACATCTTAATAATAAAAATGTTGATTAGGACATAGTTAAATAAATGTATATACACAGAGAGCTTGGAAAAGGTGAGAGCCAAGTTATGAAAGTATTTAATTCCTACCTATGAATGAAATAGCAAACTATTTCCGGCTAAAACCGTTAAAATATACAAAGTTAAAAAGAGGATGGTACCGTGCAAAGCACGCCTTGTAAACCATCTTCTTTTTGTTTTTATATAAACAAACATATGGTAAAATCAACATAAATTTTGAAAGGAGAGTTATTTATGAGAGTATCAAAAATGGGAATGAAAAATGTAAAATTAAGTAATTTGGATGAAATGTATCCAGTACAGGATATATTACTGCAAACAAATCAAGTTAAACAATATGGAAGTGGAGTTTATGCATATGATAATGTTCCGCTAAAAGTTCAAGATAATATAGAAGAAATAATAAAAAGAAATTTCAATAAAGCTGATTTTATAGAAGTTCAAATGCCTTTATTACAACAAGATGAGTTATGGAAAAGATCAGGTAGATATGATAAATATATAGAAGAAGGTGTTATGATGCTTTCTGAAACAGATAAAGGAATATACTGTTTAGCTCCAACTGCAGAAGAAGCAATAACAACATTTGTTGAAAATAGAATAACATCACATAAACAATTACCAGTTGGGTTTTATCAAATAGGACCAAAATTCAGAAATGAAATTAGAAATAGAGGATATTTATTAAGAGGAAGAGAATTCTTAATGTTTGATTTATATACATTTGATAAAGATGAAATTGGAATGATGGAATCTTACAAAAAAATAAGAGAAACATATTTTAAAGCTTTTAACGAAATTGGATTAGATATAGTTGCTGTTGCAGCTGATAATGGTTCAATGGGAGGAAAAAATTCAGAAGAAATAATGGCAATTTCTACAATTGGAGAGGATACAATATTATTTGATGAAGAAACTAAACAAGGATTAAATGTAGAAGTGCTTGAAAAAGATAATGCAGAAGAATATTTAAAAGAAAATTATGGTATAAATGATGTAAAGAAACTAAAAGAAAAGAAAGCTTGCGAATTAGGTCATATATTTGCATTAGGAACAAAATACACAGAATCAATGAATATTAATTTTATAGATAATGAAAACAATAGTAAACCATTTTATATGGGATGTTACGGAATTGGAGTAAGTAGAGTTTTAGGTCTTATTTACGAAAATAATGCAATAAAAGAGAATGAGAAAGTAGTAGGAGTATCACTACCATTATCAGTAACACCTTATTATTTGTATATAATAAGTAATGATAAGAAAAAGGAATCAGCAGAGGAATTGTATTCTAAATTTAATGATAAAGATATTGAAGTTATTATAGATGATGTAAAAGGTTCAATAGGTGAAAAAATAAGAAATGCTAAAGTATTGGGAATTCCATATATAGCAATAATGGGAAATAATACAGAGGATGGATATGTTGAGATAGAAAGAACAAGAGATGGAGCTAAAAAGACTGTTAAAGTTGATGAATTATTAGATTTAGTTGAAAAAATGAAAAAAGAAAAGAAAGATATAGAATTTTAAAGTTAATTGTAAAAATAAATGCAATTTTATATATAAAGTTGCATTTATTTTTTTGTTCCAATTGCTTAAATTTATCATTTAATACAGAATAAATTAATTCAATAGTTCTAATTATAAAATCTTTCGACACGACTGTCGAACTTTGACACACGAGTTATCTTGCAAAATCGATAAAAATGAAATAAAATATCAAATGCAGTAAGCTTACACAAAAAGGCATTTTATTTATAGTGTCATTCAAAAAATTATTTCGGAGCTAAATTAAAAAGCTCAAACTAATTATTTCAAAGGAATTTATATCTCAATAATTCCAAATATAAAAATCAAAAAAAATTAAATTTAAAGCAAAAGATAAAAATAAAATTAAAAAGATGCATTAAAAGTTAAAAAATATGCAAAAAAACTCAAATAGGAGGACGTAGTGCATTGTTTGCATATTCAATGCATAAAGAATGTGAATGAATAAAAAAACAGAAAATGAGAATAAAACAAAAGAAAATATAAAAGAATCAAAAGATGCAAATATAAATAAAAGCAATACAATAGAAAATTCACAAAATAATGAAAAGCAAAAGCTATTAGATATAAAAAACGACTATGTATTCAAACGAACATTTGGATATAAAGGTGACGAAGAAGTAACAAAAGTACTTTTACGAGATATTCTAGGAATGAAAGTAAACGAAATAGATTTAGATGTAAATCCAATAACAGAAAAAGAGCTAATGGACGATAAATTAGGAATAATGGATATAGCATCAGTAGTAAACGATAATGTTCAAGTAGATATAGAGATGCAGGTAGTAAATAAAAATAATATAGAAAAGCGAATAATGTATTATTGGAACGCATATTATCAAAAATCAATAAGCAAAGGAGATGATTATGGAGAGCTAAAAAGAACTATAATAATATTAATAGCAGATTTTGAAATAAAAGGAATTGAACAAGCAAAAAAATACTTTACAGAATGAGAAATAAGAGAAAAAGACTACTCAGAGTTAATATTGACAGACGTGTTAAAAATCTGTATAATTGAATTACCAAAGTACATAAAATACAAAGTAAACAACCCAAACTTAAATCTTTGGACAGAATTTTTAGAAAATCCAGAGGTGATAAATATGTCAGAAAAAGATATAGAAAACGAAAAAGATGAAAGCCTAAAAACAACCAAAAAAGCAATAAAGCAAGCCAAAGATACATTAGAGCAAATAAGTAAAGATAAACACGAACAAGAGCTAGCAAGATTACGAAAAAAATATATAATGGATCAAAATGCAATTCAAGAATACGGATATTGCCAAGGTGTTGAAGATGGTAAACGAGATGGAATTGAAATCGGAAAGCGCGATGGAATTGAAATTGGGAAAAATGATGGTATACAATTTGAAAAAATAGAAACAGCCAAGAAAATGTTAGCCAAAAAAATGCCAATAGATGTAATAATAGAAATAACAGGATTATCAAAGAAAGAAATCGAAGACATAAAAAAGTTATAAAAAACTAAAGCAATCTAAAAATGCTCTATTACAATAATGGAGCATTTTTTTGATGTATCAAAATAATAAATTTATGTATCACCCAAAATAAAAATTTGCTAATTTCCAAAAATTACTACACAAACGCAAAAAAGTATGATAAAATAACATAGATTTGTATTTTTGAAATACACAAAGAAAAGAGATTAGAAAAAAGGAGGAATTAGCATGTCAGGACATAGCAAATGGCATAACATACAAGCCAAAAAAGGTAAAGCTGATGCAGCAAGAGGAAAAATATTTACAAAATTAGGAAGAGAATTATTAATAGCAGTAAAAGCAGGTGGTCCAGATCCAGCAGGTAATTCCAAATTAAAAGATGTAATAGCAAAATGTAAAGCAGCAAATATGCCAAATGACACAATAAACAATGCAATAAAAAAAGCAGCAGGAGCAACAGATAGTGCAAATTATGAAGAAATGATATATGAAGGATATGGTACAAACGGAGTTGCTGTAATAGTAGAAGCAAGTACAGACAATAAAAACAGAACTGCAGCAGATGTACGTCATGTATTCGACAAAGCAGGTGGAAATTTAGGGACATCAGGATGTGTATCATACCTATTCAATAAAAAAGGTGTAATAGTAATAGATAAAACAACATCACCACTATCAGAAGATGAATTAATGATGACAGCTCTAGAAGCTGGAGCAGAAGATTTTTCTGCAGATGACGAAGTATACGAAATAACAACAGATCCATCAGATTTTTCATCAGTAAGAGAAAAATTAGAAGAGCAAGGATTTGAATTCTTAGAAGCAGAAGTAAGAATGGTACCAACAACAACAGTTGAATTAGACGAAAAATCAGCTGAAAAAATGCAAAGATTATTAGATAATTTAGATGACCTAGATGATGTGTTAAATGTATATCACAACTGGGCAGAATAAAATAGAGTTCTAAATGTAAAAAAAAAGCATACTATATTAATATAGTATGCTTTTTTGGCGTCATCAATTGTCAAAAGGTGTCAAAAGGGACGGAGCTTTTTGACACACTTCTGTTTCAGATTGAAAGAAATCAGGACCGTCCCCGATCGACAGATCGAAAGAAATCAGGACCGTCCCTCGAAAATAACGTCCCAGAAAAAATAGGAGGAATATTTTATGGAATATATTCTAAAATGTTTACCCACACAACTCGCAAAACTAATTTTGGAGCATAACATTCAGAAATTAGAAGAAATTAGAATAAGAGCTAATAAACCAGTAATTTTAAAATTAAGGCAAGTTGAAATAGTTTTGAATTACACGATAACAACAAATGAAATCATTGGAATCTTGCAAAATATTTGTAATAATTCAATTTATACATATCAAAACCAAATTTGCAATGGATTTATAACTTTGCCAGGTGGAAATAGAGTTGGAATTGCTGGAAATGTTGTGATTAAAGATGGACAAGTATCAAATATAAGCTATATATATTCATTAAATTTTAGAATATCACATCAAATAAATGGTGCAAGTGATAATATTTTAAAATATGTATTGGATACAGAAAATAATACAATATTTAACACCCTAATAGTATCACCACCAGGAGCGGGAAAAACTACAATAATTCGTGATTTAGCTAAACGAATAAGCAATGGAATAAATGAGATTAATTTTAGAGGTTTAGATGTTTCTATAATAGACGAAAGAGGAGAAATAGCAGCAATGACCAAAGGTATTACATTCAATGATGTAGGAATTAGAACAGATGTATTAGATAATGTTCCAAAATCAATAGGAATAAGAATGGCAGTTAGGTCAATGGCTCCAAAAGTAATAATAGCAGATGAAATTGGAAATAAAGATGATGTAAATATTATAAATTATGCAATATGTTCTGGTGTAAAATGTATATTTACAGCACATGGTAGTGATATGGAAGATTTGCTAAAAAACAACGAAATAAATAAAATAATAAATTTACAACTATTTAGTAAAATAATATTTTTAGATGAAAAACAAAAAGGAAAAATAAAAAATGTAGTAAATATACAAAATTAAAGTTCTAATAAAATAAAAAATGAATATATATAAAACTAGGGAGATTTATAAATGTTAGTATTAAAAATTGTAATGCTTTTTGCAGTATTTGGGACAATCTCTACAATAGGAGTAAAAATTTCAAATAGGTATACTGAAAGAGCAAATAATTTAAAACAAATCAAAAAAGCATTAAACATATTTGAAACAAAAATAATGTATACATATGAACCAATACCAGATGTATTTTTAGAAATATCTAAAAAAATAAAAGGTGATGTTGGAAAATTATTTTGGGATGCAAGCAGAAATATGTCTTTAGATTTTGCAGGAGATGCGTGGGAGAAAAGTTTAAATAATTCAAATATAATGTTACTAGAAGATGATAAAGAAGCTTTAAGGTCTCTTGGAAAATTATTAGGTAGTACAGACATTGATGGTCAACTAAGTCAAATAAGACTTGTAAATGGATTTTTAAACGAGCAAATAAAAGAAGCAATTGAGCAAAAAGATAAAAATGAAACTATGTATAAAAAATTAGGAATAATAGTTGGTTTAGCAGTTGTAATTGTACTGGTATAAAATTCGAACAATTAAACAGAAATAAATCTTTACAAAATTACAAGAAAGGGTCAACTTATGAATGTAGATTTATTATTTAAAATTGCAGCAATAGGAATATTGGTTGCGGTATTACATCAAGTGTTGGTAAGAGCTGGAAGAGAAGATCAAGCAATGATGACAACTCTTGCAGGAGTTATTATAGTTCTTACAATAATAATAAAAGAAATAAGTAATTTATTTACAACAGTAAGAACAATTTTTAATTTATAAGCAAGGAGAAATTATGGACATTGTAAAATTAATAGGAATAGGCTTAATTGCTTTAGTAATTATAATAATAGTAAAACAGTACAAGCCAGAATTTGCAATATATGTTTCTTTAGTAGCAGGTATATTAATTTTAGGAATGACTTTTGACACAATTTCTCAAATTGTTGGTGTTATAAATGATTATACAAATAAAGCTTCAATAAATAATAAATTTGTTATAGTACTACTAAAAATAACAGGAATAGCAATACTTGCAGAATTTGCAACAAGCATTTGTAAAGATGCAGGAGAAAGCGCAATTGCAACTAAAATTGATATTGGAAGTAAAGTATTAATAGTATCTGCATCAATACCAATAATATCAAGCTTATTAGAAGTAATATTAAAAGTATTACCATAATTGATTCTTATAGTATAAAAGGGAGTTCAAATGAAAAAATATAAAATATTTATAATAATTATATTTGTATTTTTACTATGTGCTCAAATTGTACAAGCAGAAGAAAAAAACGAAGTAATGGATAATCAAAAAGATGCAGCTCGGAGTGACAGATTTTATAGAACAATCTGAAAAATACACTTCAGGAACATTTGAAAATTTAGATATAAACGAAATACTATCATCAGCAATATCTGGAAAAATAGATAATACAAAATTATGGACAGGCACATTAAAAATATTTGGAAAAGAGCTACAAAATGCAATCACAATATTAGGAAGTATTATATTAATTATAATAATAAATAGTATACTAAATTGCATAACCGAAGGACTAGAAAACAAAAGCATTTCTCAAATAGCATTTTATGTGCAATACATATTAATAGTAACAATTGTGCTAACAAATTTTTCAGACATAATAAGTTTAATAAAAGAATCAATACAAAATATGACAAGCTTTACAAATTTATTAATCCCAATAATGATGACACTAATAATAACAACAGGAAGTGTAACAACAGCTACAATAATTCAACCAATACTAGTATTTATGATATCACTAATAGGAAATTTTATAAACAATATAGCAATACCAATAGTACTAGTATCAACAGCTCTAGGAATAGTATCAAAAATATCAAATAAAGTACAAATAGACAGATTAGCCAAAAGACTCAAATCAAGTACAATATGGATTATAGGAGTAATTTTAACACTATTTGTAACACTAGTATCAGTTGATGGAACACTAAGCAGTAGTGTAGATGCAGTAACTTCAAAAACCGCCAAAGCAGCAGTATCAAACCTAATACCAGTAGTTGGCAAAATACTAGGCGATGCAGTAGACTCAGTAATAGGTTGCAGTAGTATACTAAAAAATGCAGTAGGAATAGTAGGTGTAATAATAATACTAGCAATATCAATAGGTCCAATAATAAAACTACTGCTATTTATGGCAATTTACTATATAGGAGCAGCAATATGCGAACCAATAGCAGACGAAAAAGTAGTAAAACTATTAGACACAATGGGAGACACATTTAAAATTCTACTAGGATTAATGTTCAGTATGTCAACAATGATAATAATAGGAACAACACTAATAGTAAAAATATCAAATTCCGGCAGCATAACATAAAAATAAAAAAATGCAAAATTTCTAACATAGCACAAAGTAGTGAAGAAGATATTATATTATAAAAATTCCATGACGCGCAGTTTGGAAGCTGTAGAGTACAAAAAAATTTGTACATAAATTAGCGGGGGTACACAGCAACTCACACTATTCAAGAAAAGGCGCACCAGTAAGGAATGGAATTTTTATAATATAATATCTTCGAAACGGAACTATTATCACAATTAAGTTAGCGTTGTGACTTAAAAATGGTATAAGGAGTATAAATTTATGCTAGAATGGTTTAGATCATGGGCTACAGGAATTGTAATTGCAGTAATAATAGTAACCATAATTGAAATGATACTACCAAATAGTACATCAAAAAAATACATAAAAATAATCATAGGAATTTTTATAGTATACACAATCATAAGCCCAGTCATAGGCAGTTTTAAAGGTGAAGATTTGAATAATTACATAAAAGTTGAAAACTATATACAAAGTAACAGTAATGCTCTTAAAACAAACGAGGTATCAGATAATGCACAAAGTTCAATAAAAAAAATTTATGCTCAAAATTTACAAAATGATTTAAAAACGAAATTAAAAGAAAAAGGTTACATTTCAAATAATATTAATATATCAATATCAAATGATGATAAATATAATATAGAAAGAATTGATATAAAGGTTGATGAAAAAGTTACAAATTCTAATCAAGACGAAAAGCAAGTAAAGACTATTGTAGATAATATTAAAGCAATAAAAATAAAAGTAAAAAAAGATGATTCGCAAAATAATGCTATAATTACAGAAAATGACAAAAATGAAATTAAAGAATATATAAAGCAAATTTATCAAATAGATTTAAATAATATAAATGTTTCTTAATTTGGAGGTGAGAAAAATTAAATGTTTAAAGAAAAATTTGGAAACTTGAAAAATTCTTTAATAAAAAGTGAAAAAAAAGATGGTAAAAAAAGTGTTGAAAATTTAATATTGTTAGCAATATTACTAATTATTGTTATTGTGGCAATTAATTATATTTGGAAAGATAATGGAAAAGCCAAAAAAGATAATGCAAATAGTACTAAAGTATTGGCTGACACAAATATAATAGAAGAGAACACAAGTCAAAATAATGATTTAGAGCAAAAGTTGAAAAAAATATTATCAAATATAAGCGGTGTTGGTGAAGTTGAGGTGTTAATTACATATTCTCAAACCAGTGTAGTTAATCCAATTTATAACGAAGATTATGGTGAAAGTGTTACCGAAGAAGAAGATACAAGTGGTGGAAAAAGAAAAGTAAGCTCTACTACGAATAAAAAAGAAGTTGTAAGTTCAAATAATGATGTTATAACACAAAGTGTTACAAGTCCGCAAATTCAAGGTGCTGTTGTAATAGCAAAAGGTGCAGGTGATGCAAATGTAAAGGCTAATATAATACAGGCAGTTGAAGCGGCAACAGGGTTATCTACATATAAAATTCAAGTTTTTGAAATGAATTAAATAAAATGTAAAGTTTAATAAAAACTTTTACATATATTATACAAGAAGGGAGCGAATGATTATACGAATTATGTATATATCATGTAAAAAAGGTATGATGAAAGCATTAAAGAAAAATCAAATTGTTATATTTGCAATAGCTCTAATGTTAATTACAGCTGGCTATTTAAATTATACAATGCAAACAGAGCAAACTGCTCAAACATCAGGTACAATAAACAATGAAGAAATGGCAGGAATAGGTGATGCCAAACTTGTAAGTACTGATTTAAATAATGCAATACCACAAAATAATGTGGAACAAAAAAATGATGTGGCAAATACCACAAATAGTATAGTAAATGCAAATAATAAAAGTAAAACTGAAAATAGTGTAAATCAGTCAAGTGATGTTAAAAATCAAACAAATACAACGAAAGAAACTACAACAACATCAGCAAAAGAAACAACAGATACTGAAAAATATTTTGCTGAATCAAAATTAGAAAGAGAAAATATGTATTCAGAAATGTTAGAATCATATCAATCAATTTTAGCAAGTACAAATGTATCTGCAGAGCAAAAATCAACATCACAAAAAGAAATAAGTACAATAAACAGCCAAAAAAATGCAATAATGATAGCTGAGAATTTAATAAAAAATAAAGGCTTTAAAGATGTTGTAATATTTGTAAATAATGACAGTATAAGTGTGGTGGTAAGAGCAGAAAAACTACAAGAATCAGATATAGCACAAATACAAAGTATAGTACAAAGAGAGCTAGGTGCAAAAGTTGAAAATATACATATAAGCAATAAATAAAAAATTATTAAATTTATATTGTAAAAATAATATTGTTTGGTATAGAATAGTAATGACAACAGAATTTGGCACAAAAGAAAAATACAAAAGTGGGGGAGAACAATGTTTTTACAAATAATAATTGTTATAATAATTGTATTGTTAATATTTACAAATGGAATAACAGATGCTCCAAATGCAATAGCAACAATAGTTGGATCTAAAACAATGAAATTTAGAAAGGCTGCAGTAATAAGTGCTATTTTTAATTTTATTGGAATAGTAGTAATGAGTTTTATTAATATATCCGTAGCTGATTGTATAAGTTCAATGGTAAATTTAAATGATACAAAAGGTGGAATGATTGTTTTAGTTTCTGCCATGGTGTCAGTAATTGTATTTGCATTAGTAGCTATGCAATTTGGAATACCAACAAGTGAAACTCATGGATTGGTAGCAGGATTAACAGGTGCAGCATTTGCTATATATGGAGCAAATTCAATAAATTTAAGTGAATGGGAAAATGTTGGAATTGGATTAATATGGTCAGTAGTTGGAACATTCATATTAAGTTATATAATAACTAAAATATTAAAAGGCTTGCTGAAAAAAGTAAAAGATAAATTAGTATCAGACCTTCAAATTGTTGGAATGTGTGCAATGTCTTTTATGCATGGAGCACAAGATGGTCAAAAATTTATTGGAATATTAATAATTTATAATTTTATAGTAAAGGGATTGGCAATTCCAGATGTAATAGTTCCAGCTGAACATATTGTAACAATATTATTTACAGCTGTAGTTATGTTTATAGGTGTTTCAATTGGAGGAGAGAAGATTGTTCAAAATATAGGGTCAAATATGACATCTTTAAATAATAAACAAGCTTTATGTAGTGATATTGCAACATCTGCGACTATATTAGTTGCAAGTTTAAATGGAATTCCTGTAAGTACAACACATGTAAAAACAATGTCTATTATAGGAGTTGGAAAAAGTGAAAAACAAAAAGTAAGTAAAAAATCAGTATTACAAATAATAAATGCATGGGTATTAACATTCCCATTTTGCTTAATAGTATCATATTTTTTTGCAAAGCTTTTAATTAAATTTTAAATATATGTTGTAAAAAATTAATAAATAATGTTATAATACAAAAAGCACAAAAAGAAGAATTGGGAAGGAATGATAAATAATATGAAAAAAGCACTAAAATGGATTTTTTTTGTAATACTTATAGTAATATTTGCAATAGATGTAGCAGGATTTTGGAAATATAAGTTAAAAAAATCTAATAATACACAAACACAAGTAGCAACATCAGCAGAAGGTGAATCAGATGCAACACCAGAGGAAACAAATCAGGAAAAAAATATAGAATATACAGAGCTAACCAGCAAAAAGTTTTCAAATGGAGAAAAATTATTTATAAAAAATATAAGTGAAGAAAGTGATGGAGTATACGAAATTAAAGGCTTAATATATGAAGAATGTCGAATAACTAGTGAGGAATATAAAAATTTAAAATCAGGAAAATCAACAATTGAAATATTAGGTGTAGAATATAGTAAGGATAAAATAGAGTCAAATAATATAAAATTAAAATCATCAGATGAAAAAGCAAAAAAATTATATATAAAATATGATTCTAAAACAAAAAAATATATTGTAAAAGATAGTACAAAAAATAATTCATTATATAAGCCATCAGAAAATTATGTAAAAGTATCTGTAAGTGAAAGCTTAGAATTTGATGTTGTACAAAATGGAAAAACAAATAAACAGACAGTAAAATCTGCAGTTAGTACACATAGTAATATAAGTAATCCAAAAGAAGACGAAGAAAGTATAAATTTAAGTACATTAACTTTTAATAAAAAAGGTGTATGTACAAAAATAACAGAAGCAAGTATATAATACAATAATGTTTAATAAATAATTTAAAACTATTCAAATTTTATATTTGAATAGTTTTTTTGAAGAAAAATTATTTTATAACAATAGAAAACAAAATATTACAAAAATATTACAAAAATATTAAAAAAATATTACATTTTTATTATATTATTGAAAAAAACAAACAGAAGATATAAAATATAAATTAGATAAAGACATATGAAAAAATATATTAGTTTATTAATATACAGAGGAGGAAAAAATTATGAAAAAAACATGGAAACTAGTAACTATAGTATTAATGATAGGACTAGTGGTGGGAATGATAATAAGTAATAGTACTAATGCAAATGAAGCTTTTTCAGTAATAACTAATACCACAGAAATTAAATTGGGGCAAGAGGTATTAGTAACGTTAAAAGCAAATGATGGTTCTTCTTTTTATCATATTGAAGGTTTAGGATTTAAATATGATTCAAGCTTTTTTAATTGGGATCCTAAGTACACTAAAACAAATGAAAATGGTCTAACTGTAAATGCAGATAGTCAACAAAATGATACAGTTTTTATTAATTATACATCTGATACGGGTATAAATGAGATTACATTAGGTTTTATATCTAATGGAAAAGCTGGTGAAACTCAGATACAATCTGTCGGAGATGGCGATAAAAATCCAATAATAAGTGTAACAAAAGGAGAGCCGGATTCATCAGTATATGATCAACAGATAAGTATTCAAATAACAATAGTGGAAAATACACCTTCAAAAGAGGAGCCAGTATTAGATAGTAGTGATGTAACTGTAAAAGTAGATGAAAGCAAAGAAGTAAAGATAACAAATAAAGCAAATATTGGAGAAGGTTATAAATGGTCAAGTGATAATGCAAATATTGCCACTGTTGAAGAAACTACAGATGGATGTAAAATAACAGGAAAAAGTGAAGGAACTACAACTGTTAAATTATCAAATGAAACTGTAACAAAAACAGTTAATGTAACTGTAGAGTCAAAAGAAACTCCACAGCAGTTAACAATAAATCCAACAAGTGCAACAATAAATAAAAATGGAACACAGAAATTTGAGTTAAACAAACAAGGAAATTATACATGGTCATCAGATAATGAAAATGTTGCTAAAGTTGATTCAACAGGATTAGTTACTGGTGTAGGAGCAGGAACAGCAACAATAAAAGCTACTGGTGAAAAAGGAACAGTTTCTGCAACAATAACAGTAACTGACAATAGTCAACCAGATCCGACTCCAGATCCAACTCCAGATCCAACCCCAGTTGTACCAACAAGTGTGCAAATAGATGTTGGTAAATCTACAACAGTAACTATAGAAAATAAAAGTTCTATATCAGGAAATTGTACATGGAAATCAGATAATGAATCAGTTGCTAAAGTTGATAACAATGGTACTATAACAGGTGTAGCAAAGGGAACAGCAAATATAATTGTTACAACTCCAACAGGTAAAAGTGCAACTATAAAAGTTACTGTAAATGAAGTTGACAATGGTGATACTTCAAAACCAGTATTAACACCAGCAAGTATAACAGTACCAGAGGGATATACATTTACAATAACATCAGATAAACCAGTAACTTGGATGATTGGAAGTGAAGGAGTTGCTAAAATAGTAAGCTCAGACACAACTAAAGCGACAATTCAAGCTGTTGCAAAAGGTCAAGCAATGGTAATTGCAACATCAACAGCTAACCAAGATGCGCAAGCAACTACATCTATAGAAGTAATCGAAAAGCAAGTAGAAGTTGTTGATAATTCAAATAACGGTGGAAATGCAAACAATAGTGGAACAGCAAATAATGGTGGTAGT
>ULOS01017169.1_pt1 | contig 26899 bp, 25 predicted proteins | sample 1952701 | NCBI WGS metagenome assembly ULOS01 (sample SAMEA4835607, study PRJEB28245) | human gut metagenome | biome: gut microbiome; material: fecal sample | place: Denmark | collected 2008 | reverse complement strand
TTTCCATTCTCCTACAATATTATCTATATTCACAATATTGTTATCTATTTTTTCTTCTTTTCCCGTTGCCATTTGTGATTGATCTATATTGTTTATTGTTTGGCTTTCTTTATTAAATAAATTACATTTTATTGCTGCAAATGTTCCTACTCCAAAAACAATTACCAAAGATGCAGCAATTGCCACTATTTTTTTTACTTTTTTACCACTTTTTATCTTTTTATTACTCACATTTTCATTATTTACTTTCTTCATAATCATTCCCCCTAACTCTTCTGGAACTTGTATATTATCAATATATTTTTTTACTTCGTTTGTTATATACTTATCATCAAATTCATTTTTCATGTTATAAAATCACCTCCTATTCGCTTAATAATTTTCTTAACTTTTGCATTCCATTATAATATATGGTCTTTACTGTACTTACTGATTTTGATAATGTATTTGAAATATCGTCAAATGTGTATTCTAAGTATAATTTCATTACTAAAATTAATCTAACTTCTTCATTTAATTTGTTTAATGCTTGATTAATATTCAATTTTTCTATTTGCATATCATCTGTATTTTTTATGCTTGCAGATTCATCATACTCTGATATATATGTTATTTTAGAATTCTTTTTTATAAAATCTCTACACTCATTTATTGCTATTCTTGTTATCCACGTATTAAAAAACTCATTATGTTTTAATTTTTGCATTTGAGTATATGCTATATATATTACTTCATCCAATACTTCAATTGTATTTTCTCTGTTTTCCAAAATTGCATATATTGTTTTATATAAAGAATTTTTAATATTATCAATTATTAATGGAAAAACGTCTTTGTTTCCAGACTTGAATTCGTCTATTAACTTTTCTTGCTCGTTTGTTATTTGACTCATTTTTTTACTCCTTTCTTTTTTTATTAGACTTTTTTGTTGATGAAAAAGTTTTATTTTTTTACAAATTATAACATTTTTTATATTTTGTAGTAAAATTTTACAAAAAAAATAAACTAGCTAAGAAATTTTTATGCTTTTCTTAGCTAGTTTTTATATTAATTATTTTAACCATTCAGGATTTTCTAAATACCAGTCTATTGTTTTTATAATTCCATCTTCAAATTTTGTTTTTGGTTCCCATCCTAGTTCGTTTTTAATTTTTGTTGGGTCTATTGCATATCTGTAATCGTGTCCTTTTCGATCTTCAACATGCTCTATTAATGATTCTGGTTTGTTTAAGTGTTTTAGTATTAATTTAACGATTTCAATATTTCTTTTTTCATTATGACCACCTATATTGTATCTTTCTCCTGCTTTTCCGTTATGTAACACTAGGTCTATTGCTTCGCAGTGATCTTCTACATATAGCCAATCTCTTATGTTTAAACCTTCTCCATATACAGGTAGTTTTTCGTCTTTTAAAGCTAATTTTATCATATGAGGAATTAGTTTTTCGTTGTGTTGATATGGACCATAGTTATTTGAGCAATTTGTAACACTTACATTCATTTTAAATGTTTCGTGATATGCAAATGCTATTAAATCAGAGCTTGCTTTTGATGCTGAATATGGACTATTTGGTTTTATTGGAGATGTTTCTGTAAAATATCCTTCTTCTCCCAAAGTTCCATATACTTCATCTGTTGATATATGTACAAATTTATTTTTGCTACCTTCTCCCCATACTCTTTTAGCTGCTTCTAATAATGTGTGTGTTCCTAACACATTAGTTTGAGTAAATACAAATGGCGTTTTTATACTATTATCAACATGTGATTCAGCTGCAAAATGTACAACAGCATCAATATTATATTTTTCAAAAGTTTCTAAAACTTTATCTAAATCACAAATATCACCTTTTACAAATGTAATTTTATCTTGTACTTTTTTTAAATTATCCATATTCCCAGCATAAGTTAATTTATCAAATACTATAATATTGTAATCTGGATGTTTGTTTACCATAAATTCTGCAAAGTTACTTCCTATAAATCCTGCAGCACCTGTTACTAATATATTTTTCATTGTTATTCTCCTTAATAATTATAAATTTTTAAATAAATCTGTTTGTTTTAATTCTTTTAATGATGGCCATAAAGCATCTTTTTCTGATGTAATTAAATCTTCTTTTTTAAGATTTCCCATAGGCCATACTACATTTACATCTGGATCATCAAATTTAAGTCCACCTTCTGCTTCATGATTATATATATCATCACATTTGTATGCAAATTCTGCTTCATCTGATAATACTAAGAATCCATGAGCAAATCCTTTTGGTATCATAAACATTTTTTTATTTTCTTCTGTTAATATAACACCTTCCCATTTTCCATATGTTTTGCTTCCTGGTCTTAAATCAACTGCTACATCAAATACTTCACCTTTTATACATCGTACAAGTTTAGCTTGTGTATTTTCTTTTTGAAAATGTAATCCTCTTAAAACTCCTTTTTTTGACTTTGATTGGTTATCTTGTACAAAATCATAATTTAATCCAATTTCTTCAAAATCTTTCTTGCTATATGTTTCCATAAAGTATCCACGATTATCTCCAAATACTGTTGGTTCAATTATACATACACCTTCAATTGATGTATCTGTTCTCTTAAATTTTCCCATTTTAAAAAACTCCTTTTATTTAATTATTCTTCACCAAATCTATTTTCTGCTAAATCCTTTAAATATCTGCCATAATCTGTTTTCATGTATTTGTCTGCTAATTTTGATAGTTTTTCTGCTGTAATCCATCCATTTTTATATGCAATTTCTTCTGGACAACTAATTTGTAGCCCCTGTCTTTTTTCTATTGTTTGAACAAAGCTTGCTGTTTCAAGTAAAGCATCATGTGTACCTGTATCAAACCAAGTCATTCCTCTTCCCAATTTTTCAACTTTTAACTTACCTAGTTTCATATATTCTTCATTAACAGATGTAATTTCAAGCTCTCCTCTTGCTGATGGTTTTACACTTTTTGCAATTTGTATAACATCATTTGTATAGAAATATAATCCTGGTACAGCATAATTTGATTTTGGATTTTGAGGTTTTTCTTCAATTGATATAGCTTTTCCATTTTCATCAATTTCTACCACACCATATGCTCTTGGGTCTTTTACATAATATCCAAAAATTGTTGATTCATCTTCTCTTTGAGTAGCTTCTTTTAATTTTTCTGAAAGATGCTCTCCATAAAACATATTATCACCTAATATCATTGCAACATTATCTTCGCCAATAAAGTCCGCTCCTATTATAAATGCTTCTGCTAATCCATTTGGTTTTTCTTGAACTTTATACTCAAAGCTCATTCCCCATTGAGAGCCATCTCCTAAAAGACTTTCAAATATTACAATATCTCTTGGTGTTGATATTATTAACACATCTTTTATTCCAGCTTCCATTAAGACAGATAATGGATAATATATCATTGGTTTATCATATACAGGCATTATTTGCTTTGATATTGCTATTGTTAATGGATACAGTCTTGTTCCGCTACCACCAGCTAAAATTATTCCTTTTCTATTTTTCATTATTATTCATCCTTTCTAGTCTTTCTATTTGTTTAGCTCTATCTTTAAATATCTATCTAATGCATCTTCCCAAGTTGGAATTTCTATTCCTACAGAATTCAATTTTGCTTTAGATAATTGTGAATTTTCTGGGCGTTTTGCTTGAACTACATTCATCATTTTTATGTATTCTTCTGTAGTTACAGGGTTTACTTTACAATTAATTCCAGCTTTTTCAAATATTTTCTTTGTAAAATCATACCATGTTGTAAATCCTTCATTTGTTGTATGATATACTCCATATGGAATTTTTTTATCAATAGCTTGTTTAATTATTTCTGCCAAATCTTCAGCATATGTTGGACTTCCATGTTGATCTGAAACAACACTTATTTCATCTTTTGTAGTTCCTAATTTAAGCATTGTTCTTACAAAATTATTACCATCACCATACAACCAAGCTGTTCTAAATATATAATATTCTTTGCAATTATTTTCAATTGCTTGTTCTCCTAATAGTTTTGTTCTTCCATATTCTGTTACAGGTGCTTTGGGGTCATCTTCACTATGTGCTTTTGATATTTCTAAATTTCCTCCAAATACATAATCAGTGCTTATATGTATTAATTTTGCACCATATTCATTTGCTGCAACTGCCAAGTTTTTAGGTCCTTCTGCATTTATTTTTTCTACTATAGGTCCAGCAGTTTCAGCTTTATCTACTGCAGTAAAAGCTGCACAATTTATTATATACTCTGGTTTTGTATTTTTTACAAATTTCATTACCGCTTCTTTGTTTGTTATATCTAAGTCTGCAACATCTGTGCATATTAAATCATTATTTGCTAATTTTGATTTTACTGATTTTGCAAGCATTCCATTTGCTCCTGTTATTAATATTTTCATAGTGTTACCTTCTTTCTTTATTTTATGGGATAATAATATCATTAAAATAAAGAAAGTACAAGGCATTAGCTTGTACTTTTTCATTTTGATTTTATTTTTTTTGAATCTTTATTTGAATTGCTTCAATTCTTTTAGCTTGCCCTGTTGTTCCAGCAACTTCTCCATCTTTTTTCCAATCTTGCCATCCTATATCTTGTACATGAACTCTATATAAAATAGAATACTTATCTGATTGACTTGGTAATCTTATCCTTATTGCTTCCATTCTCTTTGATTGTCCTATTGTTCCTGAAAATAGCTCTTGACTTTTCCAATCTTGCCATCCTATATCCTGTATATGACTTTGTATTTCTATTGGTAATATTTCCCCATTCTCATCAGTTACATAAGCTCTTATTGCTTCCATCCTTTTAGATTTTCCAACTGTTCCAATAACATTTGCATTACTAGTTGTATTTATCCAACCCAAATCCTCCACGTGAGCAGAATAAAATACACTCATTTTTGAATTTGTATATGTTCTATTAAAAAAATTCTTTCTTGCCTCAATCCAGTTTGATAACTGCGATATTCTATTATTATATTCGCTTTCGCTATTCCATACAATACTATTTATTTTTGAAGACTTTTGAATACTTTTTGAATACGAAAATACATTTATATTGTTTAAATTTTCTTTTACATTTTCTTCATAAATTTTGTTTACTATTTGAACAAATTGTGGATATTTGTATAATTTACTCATATAATTACTTAGATTTGCTGAATAATTTTCATCTGTATTACCTTGAAAATTATCTTTGTCATAATCCCAAACAGGGCCCATATGTATTACATCATTCTCTCCATCTTTATACAAATATGTACTTGAAAAATATGTATCTAAATTTTTAGAAAATTCATTTATAACATAATATTTTGCAAATGAATTCACATCAATTAATTTTGATATTTCATTCCATGTTGTATTATCTGCATATAATAAACTTTCAAATCTCTCTAAAGATTCCTTAAACGAATTCATTGCAATAATCTTATTTACATTACTCATATCATCGTCACCAAATTCCTTTATGGAATAATGATTTAAACTATATTTGGTTTGAAAATTATATTGTTCATCTTTGTAATATGCATTATCTAATTCTGCTAATACTGCATTTTTATTTTTTAAATTGATTCTGGCTGATCCAATTTCAACTTTATCACATAATAAATAATTACCTATATAATCTCCATTTACATATAAATCGACACTTTTAGAATTTGGTATACTTGATAACTTAGCCTTTACACATAAATCATACATAATCTTATTTTTTAATAATGTTGGATCCGAATAATTTGCCAATAATACCCATTTTTTTGATTTTCCATTACCTATATTAAATAAATTTTGTTTTTTATTTAATTTTATTTGATATGATTTCTTTTTCATTGCCCACGATGTATTTCCTCTACCTTTTATTTCTATATTATCATCACTTATATTATATTTCTCATTATCATCACCTATAATTTTAAATGTTGCATTATACTTTGTATCTTTGCTACCTCCATTTATTGTTTGTAATGTTACATTGTTTTTCAAGTTTATATATAATGCTGGGACATCTGATTTTATAATTACTACATCTTCAATACTTCCATCTTTTAATGTCAATTTAAAACTTTCTTGCTTAGAAAAATCACCAACTATCTCTTGATTACTATTTATTGTTCCATATGAAGTTTTTATTACATTTGAATCAAATTTAATTTTTAAATCTGATAAATTGTAATTCTTAGTAACAAATAAATAATGTATATTATCTTTCTTGTATTCATTAATCTCATTTATTCCATCAGAAGCTGTTAATTTACATTCTTGTTTTTTCTTCACAATTTTAATTTGTATTGCTTCTAATCTTTTAGATTGTCCCTCTGTTCCTGCAATTTCTCCACTTGACTTCCAATCTTGCCAACCTATATCTTGTATATGTACTCTGTATAGAATTGTGTACTTATCTGAACTAGTTTCTATTTTTATTGCTTCAAGCCTCTTAGATTGTCCTTCTGTTCCTGCAATTTCTCCTTTTGACCTCCAATTTTGCCAACCTATATCCTGTATATGCACTTGATATTTTAAATCTATAATATTAGAATAAATTTTAATGGCTTCAAGTCTTTTAGCCTGCCCCTCTGTTCCTGCGGTCTCTCCTTTTTGCTTACTATTTTGCCACCCTATATCTTGTATATGTACTTGATAACTCATATCGCTATTTAATTGTATACTTTTTGCTATATTACCTTCTGCATTTTCTACAGATACATTACTGTTTTCAATACTCTTTTGATTGACATTGTTATCTTTTTTATTTTCATTCACTTCATCTTTCTTCTCATCAATATTCTCTTTTTTATCTAGATTTTCATTTTTAGATTCTTCTTCATCAGGTAATTTTTCATCATTATCTAATTTATCATTTTCATCTTTTTTATTATCTACCTCGTTGTCATCCTTTTTTTCTATATTATTATCTATAATCTCATTCTTATTTACATCTTTTTCAACACTATTCTCTGTATTATTTTGCTTTTCATTTTCTGATATGTTATTTTCATTTTCCAAATTTTTCACTCTATTTTCAATTACCTGTGCATATACACCGTTATAACCAATAATAAATATTAACAAAGTAAAAATTACACATATCTTTTTAAATTTCTTCATACTTACAACATTCCTTCCATCAAATTCAACTAAATATATTTTTAATCTAATCTACTAATAGATTTTATGTATCTATCACTGCTCTCAGTATTTTGTCCAATTTCTGCTACAAAATCACCTATATATTTTTTTTCATTTTTGTCATTTATTGAATATAACTTAAAATTAGAATATACTGTTCCAGCTGCAACATCATCTTCTAGTTCCTCAATTTTTAAATTCTCATTTAATGACAATTCTGGATTTTTTTTAAATACATAATTTCCGTCTTCATCTTGTTCTAATCCATTTATTGATTTATCATCTTGCAATGTTACACCAAAAATTGTATAAATAATATTATTAATTTCTTCTTTGGAATATATATTTTTTTCTTTCTTTGAATCAATATAACTATTATCTATTACATTATATGCAACTTTTAAATATTGCTCAGTACTTAAATTTTTTCCATTATTAAATTCATTTAATATTAATACGCTTTTTAATTTATTTTCCTCAGTCATATTAAATGTAGTTATTTCTTCTGGCTTTTCCTCATCAGGAACTGCATTCTCAATCATTATGTTAGCAGTTTTATTTTCAGTATTATTCACTATTATATTGCTTTTTTTATTTTTAATTATTACAGATATAATAATTATTACCAATATAATAAGAAGAATGTATATTATCTTTTTATTTTTTTTCATTCTTTCCTCCAAATTATTCATATCTTTTATAAGATATATTGACATCTACTTTTGTATTAATGCCATTAATTCTTCCAATGTCAGTATATTGCCAGATTGTATATTTTCCTGAATAGCTAGGTTTTAATGTTAAATCATGTTTATAATTTGCAATCCATGTATCATATTCTGTTAACTGTGACATATCTACACGATTTTTTGCCCAGTCAACATTTAAATATATCATTGGAACATATCCAGAATTCTGTATTGTTTGGCAGAAAATTTTTGCTAATCTTCCTCTTGTGTTCTTGTCTAAATTGTCTGCTCTTCCTGTATTATTTGGTGCAGTAGAAGATTCAATATCTAATGCAACTGGATAATCTAAATGATAATTTCGAATTTTATCTAGTACCCAATTTGCTTCTTGAATTGATTCTTGGTCGTTTTTTGCTTGAGTAACGAAATATACCCCTACTTTAAGTCCTGCTGCTTTTGCATTTTGTATATTTGTTTTAAAATTAGCATCTTCTTTAAAATTTCCTGCTTGTCCCCATCCTCTGAATCCAACTCTTATCATTGCAAAATCTATTCCAGAATTTTTTACATTAGCCCAATTTATATCCTTATTGTATTGACTAACATCAATTCCCATATATCCTCTTTTATATTTTTTTACTATTCTAATTCTTATTGCTTCTATTCTTTTTGACTTTCCTATAGTTCCTGCTGTTTCACCATCAATATACCAATCTGACCAGCCATAATCTTGTATGTGAACTTGATATTCTATAGTATACTCATCCATATTTTCAAGCTTTATTTGTATAGCTTCTATTCTTTTTGACCTGCCTTCTGTTCCAGCTAGTTCACCATTTGATTTCCAGCTTTGCCAGCCTATGTCTTGGATATGTACTCTGTAGTTAACTTTTTGTTTATCTATTACATTTGCTAATGCAATTTTTACTGCCTCTATTCTATATGACATTCCTTCTGTTCCAGATGTTGCTCCATCAATCACATCTTTTTGCCACCCAATATCTTGCACATGTGAACTATATTTAATGTGTAAATTATCATCTATAAAAAACGAAGTTTCTTCAGTCGTTAATAACTCATTATCAGAGCTCCATAATACTAGTTTTATTTTATGTTTTCCTTCTGATAAATAAGAGGAATCGATTGTACATTTAAATCCTGGTTTGGGATTTTCAACAGAAGTACCATATTCATATACAGAATTCATTATATCAACTCTTGTTTGATACATTATTTTATTTGATATATCATCATCATCAAGATACGCATACATTTTAGTATCTTTTACATTAGCTAATTTCCATCCTCTTATTTCAATATTTTTTCTGTCATATATGCTCGAATTGATTTCGGGTGATTCAATTTTTATTTTTGACTTTTTTATTTTGCTTACAATTTTTATTTGTATTGCTTCAATTCTCAAGCTTTTTCCAACTGACCCAGCAACATCTCCATCACATTTCCAATCTTGCCAACCTATATCTTGTATATGTACTCTATACATTATTGAATAATCTTCTGATGAGTTCAATCTTATTTGTATAGCTTCAACTCTCAAACTTTTTCCCTCTGTACCAGCAATTTCTTCATCTTTTTTCCAATCTTGCCATCCTAGGTCTTGAATATGTGTTCTATAGCTAATTGTTGACTTATCTGCCATATTTACCAATGATAACTTTAAAGCCTCAATTCTATATGACATACCTTCTGTTCCTGACACGTCACCATCCATCTTCTGTTGCTGCCAACCTATATTTTGAATATGTGAATTATATATAATATGTAACCCATCGTCTACGCAAATTTTTCTATAGTTTACATCTAATAATTCATTATCTAAGCTATATAATTCCAATTTAATTTCATGGTCACCCTCAGATATTTTTTCTGAATTAATATAAAATCTAAATCCTGGTTGTACATTCTCTGAAACAGAACCATATCCATATACCGACTTTAAAATATCTGGTCTTGTTTGATATTCAATTTTACTAACTAATTCCTCATTATCCAAGTATACTTTTATTTTTGTATCCTTTACATTTGCCATTTTCCATCCGACAACCTCAATATCTCTTCTATTATATATTTTCTCACAATTTATAGGTGATTCAAATTCTATTTTGCCCGTTTTAATTTTTTTTATAATCTTTATTTGAATTGCTTCAATTCTTTTAGACTTTCCTGTTGTTCCAGCAATTTCACCATCATTTTTCCAATCCTGCCAACCTATATCTTGTATATGTACTCTATACATTATTGAATAATCATCGTTTTCCTCTAATTCAATTTTAATTGCCTCTAATCTTAAGCTCTGACCTTGGGTTCCAGCGATTTCACCATTACGCCTCCAATTTTGCCAACCTATATCTTGTATATGCACTTGATACTTAACATTTAATAATCTTTCACAATTTATTTTTATTGCCTCAACTCGCCTTGATTTTCCGACAGTTCCAGAAATTTGTCCATTATTTACAAAGTTCTGCCAACCTTGATCTTGTATATGTGTTGAATATATAATTTCAGTTGCTTCACTTTCAACTATATCTATTTTTCCTTTTCCATCTTCACTCAAATATTCTTTATCTGATGAATTTATATCACAATTTGTTAAATTTCCTTTATTATCAGCTATAGTTTGATTTTCATTCTTTTTCTCTAATTCATCTGGCGTATCACTATCTATTTCATTCATATTTTTGATCTGTGATTTTACTTCATTTAAATTATCACTTTCATTTTTTTTATTTTCCAATGCATAACTTTTATTACTCAATATAACTATTATACATAATAAAAAAAATAATAATTTATTTATTTTTCGCATCATTTCACCCCTTTATTATTATAATTTAATTCTATTTACTTTACAATGTAATTTTTTTCTTATTTACCTAACAATTTTTTACCTTTACTTACCTTTTTACTACAGAATATATAAACACATACAAATACTAAACAACATATTAGCATTGTAATTGCATAATTTACTGATGCTCCCATAATTTCAAATTTTTTCACTAAATAATTTGAGGAGAATATTGCAAATAATGATACAAAAATATATCCTACCATTTGCACTATATTTTTTCTCATTGCAATTAACGCTGTTAAATACACTGATGTTATTGCACTAAAAATGGCTCCGAATAATATTACAGATAGAGAAAAATTATACTCAATCAGTGATATACCATATATCAATTCCAATATATAAATTCCTATGAAATATGCCAATATAATTGATATTATACCAAAAGCTACAATTATTAATGTGATTTTAAATAATAACTTATTTAATGAAATGTAATCATTCTTTTTTACATAGTTTGTTATTATATTTAAAAATGGATGCACCATAAACTGTGTAATTAGTAGCATCATTGTAGCAGGCATAACTATTATTCCAAATATAGTTTGATAATTATCCGTCATAATATTATCTATTGCATACTTAGATGCATTTATTAAATACACATTTAAAAAACTTTGACAAAATATTGGAAATCCATTTTTTAAAATATATATAACATTGCCCCAATCTGTTTTTCCTTTTACCTTTGACTTAAAATCTGATTCTCTAAAGTCATATATGAACATTACTAACAAATATATTAATATAAAACAACCAATTGCTAAAATCATATTTTTTGTATAAAAATCCACAATAAAAAAAGCAATTAAGCCCACTATATTTTTTACTGTTAATGATATTCCTACTTTATATAAAAGTTCCGCTCTCTGAAAGAACCCATATATAACTTCGCAAAACGCTTCAAACATTTTTAAACTACCCAATAATAATATTGTTATTATTTTATATTTCTCATATTCCTTAATTGCGAGAAATACAATTATCATACCCATCATTATTACACATGTAATAGTTCTATTTACAATATACTCTTTATTTGATATTTTCCTTGTATCAGTAACCTGATAAATTCGTCCTGCGTAAATTCCTATTATATTAAAAAGAGTCGCTGATGTAAATGCAAATGTAAATGTTCCAGCATCGTATACTCCATTAATTCTTGTAACAATTATCATAAATATCAAAGATGCAAATGCATTTATTCCAGTTCCTATCATATTCCATATCGTATTTTTCTTAAAATTATTATTCATTTTCATTATCCTTAATCCACTAAACTTATTTTAATAAAAACATTACAATCCCCATTTTTCTTATAATGAGTCACTGTAATGTCCATTATATTTTATATCATTATTAAAATTCTGTCTATTCTTTTACTTCCTTACAATATAATTTTGCAAATAGAGCTATCAAGTTTAACTTTTCAATTATATAAAAAGCAGTTATAATAACTCTATTTTTCATTTTTTCGCCTTTTATTTCATTTGATATTAAAGAAATCTCTTTTCCAATGTTGTTATCTACTAGCCATGTATGACACATTTGATAATGTTTAATAAATTGTTTATAATTTGATTTTCTTCCAGAAAACAATAGATACCATACACAATATCTATATAGATAATAATTTAGTAACCTATCCCTTTTCTTTACATTTTTCAAGATACCATTTAACAGTATTCTAATATCTATTTGGTCATTTAATCCTCTCTGACTTGTATTCGAAACACTAACCTCATTAAAAAACCAATTGTACCCAATATAATCAATAATTTTAATCTTTGGATTTTTCGAATATGCTAGAATATTAAAATAAACATCCTCACCAATTTTATAATTAAAAAAATTTATATTATTTTCCTTTAGAAATGATGTTTTATATATCTTAGCCCATGGTGCCAAAATTATGTATTTGCTCCATGGTGTATCTTTCAACTTTTCTTTAAACATTATTTTCCCTTTACAATTTACTCTTCTATATCCCACCATTACAATATCATAATTATTTTCCTCTGCCGAATTTATATATGTCTCTATGTAATTTGAATCAATAAAATCATCATTATCTATAAACATCAGATATTTCGTATTAACCTTCATTATTGCTTCATTTCTTGTTACAGCAACCCCTTTGTTATTTTGATTAATAACTTCAATATTCTCATATTCACTTCTATATTTTCCCAATATTTCCTTTGACTTATCTGTTGATCCATCATTAATTAATAAAATTTTTATATTCTTATATGTTTGATTAATTACACTTTCTATACATTTTCCTATATATTTTTCCGAATTATATACAGGAATTATAACTGTCACATTTTCCATATTTACTCCTATCCATTTGTATTAATTGCTTTCTTGTAAAATTTCATGATTATTCTAGCAAACCAATTAGGCCAAAACTTGCAAAACATCTCATAATCCTCTTTAATTCTAACATTGTTTTCAATTAAATTACTAGTCTCTGATTGCTCATGAATTCTATGTTTCATCAAGGGTTTGTCTATATACAGAAATCGTCCTTTATATTTTGTACATTCGTACCAAGTATCCCAATCTAAGTTACATTTCAATTCCGTCTTATATGGTGTTTTTCCTAATATTCTTGTATTTAATGTTACCGATGGACAACATATACTTGAACCAAATCTTAATGCTATTCTTTTCAAAAATTTTGATTTGTTATTTATTTTTAATGGTTTTAATAGTATTTTTTTTATTTTTAAGTTAATTGTAAGTGGTATTACTTTTCCATTTTTTAATTCATTATAATCAGAAAATGCTATAACAAAATCCTTTTTTTTATTTATTTTTTCTACTATGTTTTCAAGATAATCACTATTATAAATATCATCTTGATGAGCTACAGTGACATAGTCTGTATTTGTATTACTAACACCAAAATTCCAATCTGGGCCAATTCCACTTTTGCCTTTATTTATAATCAGTTTAATATTATATTTTTTTGCTAATTTCTCTATGTGTTCATTTGGTGTTGATGTAACCATTAAAACATTACTTTGAACACTTTGAGCTAATATTGATTTAATACATTCCTCAAGGTATGGTGATACCTTATATGCACATATAACAAATGTGTGATTTAAAAATTTTTCCATTTTTCTTCCCTCTTTAATCATTTCTTTTATTTTTCTCTTCATTCTCTCTTAAAGCAATATAATGATTTAGATTTTTTACTTTTTCATTTACTTCTGTTATTTTCAAATTCAACATATATACTTCAATCAGTAGAAATGCAATTATTGTAACAAAGACAAAATTTACAGGTGCCATAAAACCTAATTTTTGCGAAATCCATTCTACAGCTTTTGAAAAAATGCTCATTAAAATTAATATTATACTTCCACTCATCCAAATAATAGAATTTTCGACTTTCAACTTTGCTTGCTTTATCTTTCTAACGCATAATATAAATGATAAAATTGAACATATAATTAATATAACTCTTAAATTTAGTGTCATCTCTATCTTCCTTTCTTATTATTTCGTGTAATAGCTCTTATAAAAATAATTGAAAAGAACATATTAAACATATACTTCATTGATTTTAATGGACTCAAATACGATTCTCCAAATTCTCTATCTTTCATCTCCACTTGAACCTCTTTAATACTCATTTTCTTTTTTATCATATACACAATTGTATCTGGCTCAGGTGTTAAACTTGCATTCATACAAAATTCGTCTATTGCTTTTCTATCATATGCTCTCATTCCTGAAGTAGGATCTGTTATCTTTTTTAATGTTGATAATCTTATGCAAAGACTTATAAATCTACTTCCAATCATTCTGATTGATAGAGGTTTTCTTTTTTCAACAAATCTTGAACCTATAGCAACATCAACATTGTTATTCTCAATTTCCTTAACTAACTGTTCTAAATACTTTGCTTGATGTTGTCCATCTCCATCAAATTGAATTGCTACATCATAATCATTTTTTTTAGCATATTTCATTCCAAGTTGAATACCACTTGTTAAACCGTAATTCACTGGCAGTGACAATGTATTATAATTATTTTTTCTGCATATTTGTAAAGTATTATCTTTTGAACAATCATTAATTACCACATAGTCAAAATTCGTATTTTCTTTTATATCTCTAACAGTTTTTTCAATATTCAATGCTTCATTATATGCTGGTATTATAATTAATACTTTCATTTTCTTTTCCTTTCAATAAATTAAAAATTTTATATTCCTAAATAAGCCTTAACTGTAAAACCTAAAATAAGGATATATGATACAACCATAGTAATAATATATTTTATACATTTATTTTTAATATTTAAATTAATTATATTTTTATTTATTAATATTAATACTATAGGCAAAACTGGAATAAAATATCTTCCTTGAACTCCCTCTATTACAATTTGTCTAGCCTGTGTCCAGCTCAAATACATAGCTGCAAATACAGCTCCTATCTCTATTGCTGCGATTACACCAAGAATAATTTTATCCTTTTTAAGTAAACTATATTTGTTTTGTTTATCAAAGTTACAAAAAGTTATCAACATTATCATTATAAATATAATTACTGAAATTACAGTAATTGTATTCCATCCTCCAATCATTTCTGAAAAATAATTCGTACTTTCACTATAAAATGTATTTATAATAGTTAATAATAATCTTGGTATACTTGAAACTGTAAACAAAATTTGTTCATTCATATTATTTCGTATTGGTAGACTCCAATCTCCCCTCGATATAATATTATTAAGTATATAATATGGTATAAAAACAATTAATAAAGCCAAAACAAAGCTTATTAGTCTTTTTATTTTTCCATCAAATTTTTCCTTTGGCAATATAAAAAATAATAATAATAATGGAAAATATACAATTTTACAAACAGTTGGAATCATACACAGTATTGAAAAAAGTACTATATCTATTATGTTTATTTTTTCTTTTTCAAATTTTAAATGTAATGCATATGAGATTGCCAAAATTGTAAAACTTATTATTATTGTATCAGGAGATACCGTAGCAGCTAGATTCAAGCTCATTGGCAATGTTCCAACTACTAATAATATTGCCTTCCATTTTTCATTTGGAATTATTTTTATAGCTATAAACATTACTAAAAGATATAAAAATAAATTTGCCAATCTTCCACACCACAATATTGCGAGTGGACTCCAGTTCATATGTTTTGCTATAATTATACCTACAACCTGTGGCATATAGCTTATTGGTGTTAATGACCCAGTAACACCTACTGGAAAAATTTCTGTAACTTCCTTATTTAAGTTTTCTTTTAATTTTTCTTTCATTTGACTATATGTAAAATTCCTATTAGGATAATTTCCATTACTCGTTCTAAATAAATTAATTACACTTGTTGGCAATTCATGAGAGCTACTAGAAATAATATGACCGGATGCTATTTCGTATGCTCTCCAATAATGTGCATGTTCATCATATCTGGCTTGTGGCGCACTAATAAATACTAATATAATTCCCATAATTCCTGCTAAACATAAAAATACATTTTCTTTTTTTATTTTAATGTTTTCTTTTTTATTTGATACTTTATATATTTTATATAACACATACACAAAGTATATTGCCACACCAATCAGTATAGATCTTTTTAATGAAAAATTATTTTGTGGCATATAGTTTATATTATCATTTATAACTATTTTTTTTACATTTTCTATACTTACTTGAGTATCTGGGAAATTTATAGAAAAACTATCAACATCTATTCCATTTTTAAAATAAATTTTAAACTTAGTTGCTTCTGCATTCTCCTTAGGCATAAAATTTGTCTGGTTGTTTATGTTTATTGTCATATATACATCTGCATTTTTTTCATTCATATCTAATGAAATATTATATATTCTGGTATTTATACCCCTGACATCTAATTTGTATACTCCATTTTCATGTAATATATTTAAATCATTTTTATCAATATTTATGCTATTATTATTTATATAGTGTTTTGAAATAAATACTTTATTAACAACTGTATTATATATCCAAATACTTCCCTCTATAGTAACACCTAATAAAAAACTTATAACAATACTAATTAATATTTTTACATACTTGTTCTTGTTTATCATTTTTATCCTCCAATTTATAACTGTTCAGCAAATCCTTTTTGTAGTTTATTAAATACAACATATCCTATTCCACATATAACTACTGCAATTCCGAAAACTATAAGCAATCCTTGTATATTTGGCATAGTCTGATTATAAAAAATATCTCTATAACCATTTATAATATAAGTCATTGGATTTAAATTTAATATCCATTTAAAATTATCTGGTATGGTATTTGGAGCATATACAACTGGTGCAGCATAAAATAAAAGTTGCAATAATACTCCAATAAAATGTTGAATATCTCTCAAATATACTGTAATACTCGATACAATAAAAGCAATTCCCAATACCAATACATACTGAATTACTAATACTATAGGATAAAATAATATATATTTACTTATTCCTAACCCTCCAAATATTACAAACGCTAATATTATTATAGTTGATATTATAAAGTTAACAGCTTCACTTGTTATAACAGAAATTGGAAGTATCTCTCTCGGGAAAAACACCTTTTTTACAATATTCCCGATTTTCAACAATAGTAAACGCAGCTCTATTTATTCCTGTTGCAAAAAAAGTCCATGGTATTAAACCACAACACAAAAATATAACATAATTTTGTTGTGTATTTCTTAGTATTAATGGAAATACAATTGCGTACACTGCTATTTGTAATAATGGATTTAAAAATGACCAAATTACTCCCAAAAATGAATTTTTATATCTACCTCTTATCTCTTTCTTTACACTTGTTTTCAAAAGTTCTCTATATGCATATATTTGTTTAAATACTTTTATCATTATAATTTCCTTTCTGACTTAAAAATCATTTTCTTTAAATTCAATTTTTTTCTTCTTGAATATTTTTCTAAATATATTTATAATTCTTATAAATATCAATTTAAAAAAGATGCATATATATTTTCCTAAACCTATAATTGAATTAATTATACTTTTTAACATATCAATTATTATTTTTATTACTTTATAAACTATAATTGCTTCATTATATATATGTAACTTTGTTGCTATTTTAATTGCTTTCTTTTTTAATGATACCTTTTCTTTATTTTTTTCTTTAACAAAATTTCCAACACTTTCATTAACCGCCCAATCAATTTTTTTATTAAACTCTTTAGTTAGCCAGTTGTATTCTTCTGAAAAAGCAATAAAATATTTTGTTATTAATTCCAAACATATGTCTTTATTGTTCTTTAATAATTCTCCATTTTCTATTTTTTTCTTATTTGGATTTTGTTTTATTATCAATAATTCATCTGACATGTTTTTAATCATTTGTTTGATTGTAAATCCATTTAATACTCTTTTTCTAGCATTCTTTTTATAAAATTCTAAATTATTAAGTATCTTTTCAATTCCATTTACATATAAATCTATTTCTTCATTAGTATATTCAATATTCATTACATCAGCCTCATTTTGTAGACAATCTACAGTTATTCCGACATCTTCGCTAATAATTTCAGCTTGTCCACCAACTCTTGCAGATATTACTGGAACTCCCATAGACAATGACTCGTATGTAGTCAAAGCTAGACCTTCCTTTATTGAACAGTTTACGGTCAAATCACTTATTGAATACACTTCTTCTGTATTCTTTACAGCTCCTAAAAATTTCATTTTATCATATATTCTATATTTTTTAGCCATTTCTATCATTTTATTTAATAAAGGCCCATCTCCGGCAACAATTATAATAGTATTTTCTATTTTATTTAATATTTCTTTGGCAATATTCATAAATAAAATGGGTCTCTTTTGATAATCTATTCTCGCCATAAAAGTTATTACATTTACATTTTTTCCTATATTGTATTTCTTTCTTATTATATCTCTATTAAAGTTCTCAGGATTAAATTTTTCTTCATCTACACCTATATAAACGGTTTTTATTTCATCTTTGTCTCTTTTAAAATGATTTGTTAATATTTTTTTGCTATTTTCATTGCATACAAATGTTTTATCTATTACTGATTCTATCGCAGATGAATCTCTCGAAAAACCACCATTTCTATTATACCATTCTTCCATATGTATATAATCAATAATCGGAATATTAGGATGAATTGATTTTAATGCTGGTAACACGCTATATCCAAATGTACTATTTGAATTTAATATTATATCAATATTATTTTTCTTTATTATATAATTTATAAAGCTAATCCAGTATTTTCTATCTAAAAATGATGTCAAATCATAGATTGCTTTTACATTATTCTCATATTTTTCTCTCCAAATATTATAATTTGGTTCTGTTGTTATTAATGTCACTTCAAATTTTTCTTTATCTAATCCATTTATCAAATCAATATTAAACTTATCCGCTCCACCAATTACCATCCATGGTATTATCATTAATATTTTTACTTTTTTATTTATTTTATATTGTGGAATAATAATGTCATCAAAGTTTTCTTTGATAATATCCCAATTATAATCTTGTCTTGGATATTGAATTCCTTCTTTTGGATTTGTTATCTTTTTTGTTGTTTCACTTATTATTTCCTGTGTTCTTTTTTTATTTTTTGAAGCTTTATATAGTTCACTTTCATTACTATTTTTTCTTCTATACCAAAAACCAAAGAAACTCATTCTTACTGGATGCATGTCAGCAGCAATCATTTTTATCCATAAGTTCCAATCTTCATTTATTGCTTTTTCTTTTAACCCATATCCTCCGACTTTTTCAAAATCTTTCTTTTTTATTAATGCTGTTGCTACTAACACATTCTGTTTTATTTCTTCCTTTGGATTATATCTTGTTGTTGCTAAAGCATTATATTCTCCAAAATGAATAACATCAGTAAATGCCCAGCTTGCTCCCTTATTTGTCTCCAAAGTCCAATATGCACATTCCAAATATGTATTATCTATTATATCATCATCATCAAGAAACATTATATATTTTGCAGTTTTTGCTGATTTTTTAGCGCCAAAATCCCTCGTATTAGCTAGTCCAGTATTTTTTTTATGATATACAGTCACTCTACTATCTGATTTTGCTATTTCATCAATTTTTTTCAACCCTTCTGAATCTTTTGAACCATCGTCAATAATCAACCATTCAAAAAATGGAAATGTTTGATTTAATACAGCCTTTGCCGTATCACAAATATATTTTCCTCCATTAAAAAATGGAGTTACAACTGTAATTATTGGCTCTTCTGCTTTCAACAATATATCATTTTTATTTATATTTTTTTCTGTTATATAACTATAGTCGAATTTCATTTTTAACCTCCCAAATCCAATTTTATTCAGTTACCTCTATATATTTTTTAACAACTTCATTTGAATTTCCATCCATTTTAATAACTCCCTCATGAAGCCATACGGCTCTGTCACACAATCTTTTTACAGATTCTAAACTGTGAGTAACTAAGACCATTGTCTTTCCCTCTTTTTTCAGTTCTTCTATTTTCTTATAACATTTTTCCTGAAAATGTTGATCACCAACAGATAATATTTCATCGATTAATAATATATCAGCATCTACATTTATAGCTACAGAAAATGCCAGTCTCATATACATACCTGACGAATATGTTCTAACGGGATTATCTATATAATCTTTAAGTTCGGAAAATTCTATTATTTCTTCAAGTCTTTCATCAATTTCTTTTTTAGTTAAGCCAAATATTGATGCGTTAAAATATATATTTTCTCTTCCAGAAAAATCTGGATGAAAGCCAGCTCCTAACTCCAATAAAGATGTTAATTTGCCATTTGTTATTATTTTTCCCTTATTGGGATATATTATCTTTGTCATTAATTTTAATAATGTAGACTTTCCTCCTCCATTAACACCAATTAGTGCAACAGTTTCACCTTTTTTTATTTTTAAATTAACTCCTTTTAGAACCTCTCTTTTTTCTTTCCTATTTCTAGAAAAAATAAACAGTAATTTTTCTTTTATTGTATTTGCCCTATCTAAGTATACATTAAAAGTTTTATGAACATTATCTGCAATTATTGCATATTCTTCGTTATTTTCCTCAGCCATTTAATTCACCTTTCTATTTTATTTTTTTCATTATCTTCTGAAAAATCCATATCGTATACCAAATTTAATTTATAATTATTTAAAAATTCTTCCTTTAATGTATAGTTCAATTCAGGTATACTTATCGTTATCCAGCCAAGTAATTGGCAATACATTGCATACAAGCAGTATTACTAAAATACTTTTTTGAATATTTTCAATGTTTTCATTGTATTCTACAGAGAACAGTTCTTCCAGCCCCCAAATTTTTCTTTTCCTTCCACAAAGTTTTTATAAAAAATTTTATTTCCTTTTGCATATACATTCTCTATAATAAATTTGTTTTTCATTTTTTTCTCCTTATATATATATTATTTTTAATTTTTCTATATTTTTCTAATAATTTCCATGATTTTGAATTATAAATATTGTCTAAAATTTCTTTTTGCATCATATATTTTTCTTCATCTTTTTTCATCTTAGAAACTAATTTTTTCTTTTCTTCTCTTTCATTTAAAATTATTTTTTCTAATTCATCTTCTTCATTTTTCATGTCTTCTATTTCATTCTGAAAATTTTTATAGTTTTTTTCATATTCATATATATTTGCTTTTGCTTTTTTTCTCAAAATTTCATGTAATTCTTTATACCATTCTATTTTTTTTACATAATTTTTTGAATATTCTATCACATCTGGTAATAAATCATTATTCAATCCATCTTTCTCACTTTTTTCTATAAATTCCGTACACTTTTCTATTAATTTTTCTCTTATTTCTTTGTATTCATTATTATTTTCTTTTTTTTGCTCTAATATATCGCTTATTATTTCATTATTGAATTCACAAAATTCTTCAGAAAAATAATGTGCACTTGGATATTTCAAAAAAGTTTCTAGTCTATCTTTTTCATAATTTTTTTTCACAATTAATATAACTGGTGTCCCTAATGCTATTGATGGCAACGCTACATGTAATCTTGAGGTTACAACTATATGTGCTGCTTGATATGTTTTTAATAATTTCTCAACATCATTCATTCTTTGTTCAAAACTTTTCTTCTGTATAATTTTGGAATCAACTGAATGTGTGATTTTTTTTATTTCTCTTTTAGTTGATTTTTTTATCTTTTCATATACATCATCTTCTACATCTACAATACATATATAATCCTCTTTTTTCACATTTTCAAATTTTTCTATTGTCAATGTCATACAGCCTGAAAAGTAATTTTCTATATTATTTCTATCTAATCTTTTTTGTGTTTCTATATCTCTACATCCTACACTTCCATTTTTCTTTAAGTATTCTCCACCAAAGCCTTTAAGATATTCTTCACCAACATCAACTTTTTCTAAAGAAGTAAAATGCATTGATATTAGTAATGGATTTATATATGGAGATGGTGGCCACGCACACTTATTATGCAAAAACCAACCATTCATAATAACTGACACATACTCTTTTTCCTTTGGTACAAAACAATTTAAACTTTCTCTATCAATATAATAATCTATATGTGGTAAAAATCTCTTAGCAACATAAGTCTGAATGTCGTCGCCTACGTTGTCGGTTTCTTTATAGTACATTATTCCATATTTCACAAATTTCACCTCTTTTAAAAATTTTTTTTATTTATTTTCATTATAATATTATATCTTAAATATAAAGTCAAATATTAACTTTTAATTATTATATTTTTCTATATATTTTTTTGATTTTATCTTTCCTGGAATGTATAATACACTCACTAAAAATTTATTTAATAAATTTCGTATTTTCTTTATCTTTATAGTAGTTTTTGTTATTTCAGAAAACAAAATAAAATGCTTAATAACATACAACCTCTTACCCAAAGAAACCCCTTTCATATCCATATCATTCAGAATCTCATAAAAATACATATAATACCCAAATGGATTATTCACAAATTCCTTATTAATATTCTTCGTATATCCTTCCTCTTGATACTCACATACCATCATATACTCATTATTACAAATCATCTTGTAATCCTTATCCATTTTATGATACATTCTAGCTTCAGTAACAAATCTTTCATTATGCTCTAATTCATATCTATACTTTTTTCTAACTTCAGTAATAAAAGCCAATGCTTTTTCGCCTGTTCCGCCGTCTTTAAAATATAAATCAAACATTGTTGTTTCTTCTTTTTTAAATGTATTTCCCATATTATTTCCATTTTGATCAATTTTTAAAAAGGCAAATGCATAAATATCTTTTCTTTCTTTGTTTTTTTCATATAAATCCTTAATTTTATCAAATGCCCCATCTGTAAAATAATCATCTGAGTCACATTCTATCCATATTTCACCTGTTACATATTGTGCTAAATTATTTATTGCTGTCATTTTTCCTTGATTTTGTTGTTTGAAAAATTTTATTTTAATTTCATTTTTAGCAATATAATCTTTTATCAAATTTTCTGTTTCATCTTTAGAGCCATCATCCATTATTAACCATTCTATTTCATAATCATTAGATTTATTTTTTATTAAGCTTTCATATAATTTAGGTAAACATTTTGCTCTGTTATATGTTGCTGTTAATATGGAAAATTTCATTTAATCACCTACTAATTCTATAATTTTTTGTAACTTTTCTGTATTGTCATATTCAGTATTTGTTTGTGTATTATTAAATATTTTGTCATCATTATCATTTAATAGCTTATACAATCCATCATAAATTTCGTCTTCACTATTTTCTAATATCAACGCCTTTGGATAATTTTCTATGCACTCTCGTGCTGCTGTATTTGTTATTATTATTGGTTTGTTTAATATTTTTGCTTCTTCTAATACCATTCCATACCCTTCAAATTCAGATAATAAACAAAAATAGTTTGCATTTTTTATATATGGATATGGATTTTCTTTTTTACCTAATAAAACGAAAGTATCTTCTACATTTTCTTGCTTTATTAATTTTTGAAGATTTTCTTTTTCTGGTCCATCTCCAATTATATATACTTTGTGTTTTAAACCTCGATTTATTAATTTACTATGAACTCGTATAAATCTATCTATTGCCTTTTGCTTTACTAATCTACATACTGTTAAAAAATTTATTGAATTATAGTCAAATTCAACTTTTATATTATAATTTGATTTTTTTATTACTAAATCTTTATCTATATAATTATAAATAACATGCATATTTTCTGTATTTAAATCATTATATATGTTTTGAAATTTTTCCATATTATCTTGACTTACAAATACTAAATCATTGTACTTCTTGTATATTTTTTTATCTATATATTTTTTTATTTTTGATTTTAAATCATTGCCAAATACTTTTTCTATGTCATTATGAATCCACGCTATTTTGTGAACATCTTTATTTTTTGTACTAAATAATCTCGTTATTGGTCCTTCTAAAAATGCTATTTCTGTGTCATAATTTTGTTTTATTTTTTTATTATAAATTATTTTGCTGAATAACAATATTTTTATTGGAATCCACATTTTTTGTAATTTTGTTAATTCATCATATCTGCAATTATATAAAGCTTTAAATTTTACATTTTTGTTTAAATCATTTTTTAGCTCTCCATTGTCATATATTGAAAATATTGTTATATCGTATTTTTCTGATAGCTTATTTGATATATCTACTAATACTCGCTCTGCTCCACCTAGTGTTAGGCTTGTTATTCCAAATAAAATTTTTTTAATTGTTATCACCTCTTTAAGCACTAAAAATAGCACAATATATTTTATATGTAAATTTATTTACTGTTTTCATATAAAAATTTTTTGCTGATTTATCTTTTTTTAGTATTTCATTTTTCTTCCAATTTGGAAATTCGTTATTTAGTCTTGTCCACGTTTCATTTAATAATTGCTTTCTTATTTTGGCATCTTCTATTTTTGTAATTCTAAATAACGAACTACATAATAGCAATCGTGCGTATGTATATTCTAGCTCTGTTTTATATTCTTCATATAAATTATTTTCTTTGTAGTATTTTATTACATTGTCCATTATTGTGAATATTTCTTTTGTTCTTTCATTTTGTGTATTTGATATTGATGAACTTCTTTGAATATAGTGTATTAATGGCTCTTTTACAAATGATACTTTATTGTAATATGGAACCATTTTGTAAAAGAATTCTACATCTTCATATCTTAATCCTTTTGGGAACTCCATTTTGTGCTCTTCTATTAAGCTTCTTTTTATTAATTTATTCCAAGCAACAACTCTTGCATATGTTAACATTTCTTTTTTGTTATTATATATTTTTCCTGTATCAATCTTTTTTCTATCTGGATATTCCCATATAAAATCGCATTCTACCAAATCACTGTCATCTTCTTTTGCCTTGTTGTACATTTTTTCATATGTATCTAACTCTACATAATCATCTGAATCTAAAAATGCAATATATTCTCCTGTTGCATGTGGTATTCCATAATTTCTTGCATCAGATAATCCACCATTTTTTTTATCCACTAATTTTATTTTATTTGGATATTTTTTTTGATATATTTCAATTAATTTTTTTGAATTGTCTGTAGATCCGTCATTTACAACTATTATTTCTATATCTTTTAAAGTTTGATTTACTAATGAATCCATTGACCTTACTATATATCTTTCTACATTATATACTGGTACTATAATACTAACTTTAGGCATATTCCCTCCTATTATCTTAATTTTAAATACCATCTTATATTTATATTTAAAATTATTTTCTTTAGTAATTGTTTAAAATTTCTTGCTTTTATATTTTTTAATATTTTTCGCTTTTTAATTTCTTTTATATAGTATTTTTGATTTATTTTGTTTAAATCTTCTATTTTTAAAATTATATTGTTTGTATAATATATTTTTAAATTTTCTAATGTTTGTTTAGATATATTGTATTCTTTTATTTTTTCATTCATATAATCATAATGGTATAGCATATCTAATGCTCTTTTCATTATTTTTTGTTGGTTATTTCCTCGTGTTATACTTGAACTTGATTGATAATAATAATATCCGTATACATTTGTTGATGCTACTTTTTTTGCCTTTAACATTATTAGTGATGTTAATGCAAAATCTTCATGTAATTTTCCTAATGGATATTCAAAATTATTTTCTTTCCAGAACTCGGTTTTATATAAGTATAACCACGCTGGTTGTAACATTACATCTTGATAATATAATGTATTAAATGCTTCTTCTCCTGTTTTTTCTTCAAATATTGGACCATCTACTTTTTCCGTTTCATTATAGTTTTCGTCTACTTTTACAAGTTTGTATTTTATCATATCGTAATCTAAATCTAAGTATTTTTGTAATTTTGAAAACAAATTTATATCTATGTAATCGTCAGAATCTAAGAAGCATATATAATCACCAGTTGCCTTTTGTATTCCGTAATTTCTTGCATCAGATAATCCACCGTTTTCTTTTTTGTAATATTTAATATTTTCATATTTTTGTAAATATGGTTGTATTATTTTTTCTGAACTATCTGTAGAGCCATCATTTACTAGTATTATTTCTATATTGTTGTAGCTTTGACTTTCTACTGAATCAATACATTTTTTTAAATATTTTTGTGTGTTATATATCGGAATTATTACGCTTATTAATTTCATTTCCGCCTCCTAGCTTTTGAATTGCTACATACCACTTCAAATTTCTTGTGTAGTTTCTTGTGTAGTTTTACTTCAATATAATATCCTCTATTTTTTTTATTATTTCGTTATTATATTTTTCTGGGTCAAATTTATTTTTTATTTCATATCCGTTGTTTATAAATTCTTCCATTGCTTTGCTTATTTGTTTAACATCTTTTGAACAAACTATGCCATATTTTCCTTCTATATCTTTTTTACTATCTGATACATCTGTTGTTATTATTGGTTTATTAAACACCAATGATTCTATATATACAACTGGATATCCTTCAAAATTCGACGTTAAAATTACACTATCACATTTTTTAAAATACGGATATGGATTCTTTTTTGGTCCCAAAAATATAATTTCTTTTTCTAAATTTAAGTCTTTTACCTTTTTTTTGTAATTTCGTGTATCTGGACCAACTC
>ULOS01013599.1_pt1 | contig 27365 bp, 28 predicted proteins | sample 1952701 | NCBI WGS metagenome assembly ULOS01 (sample SAMEA4835607, study PRJEB28245) | human gut metagenome | biome: gut microbiome; material: fecal sample | place: Denmark | collected 2008 | reverse complement strand
TTTTTGTTCAGGGGTTGTTTCTGCTTGGGCGTTTTGGCTGCCGGGGCGCAGGCGGCTTGTGCGGCGGCATTCTGCTGCATAGGCGGAGTATAGCTCTGCTGTGTAGGCGGAGTATAGCTCTGCTGCGTGGGCGGAGTATAGCTCTGCTGCGTGGGCGGAGTGTAGCTCTGTTGAGCCGGTTGATAGGTGCCTTGCACCGGAGCGCTCTCCTGCGCGGGGACTCCGGGCTGATGCTGTGTTTCCTCTGCGGGTTTGGGGGCCTCGAACTTAGCGCCGCAACTGGTACAGAATTTAGATCCATCAGGGAGTTGCGCACCGCAATTCGTACAAAAAGCCATATAAAAAGCTCCTCCTTACACTTCGTTCTTAGTGATTCGTGGTGTTATGAAAACCGCACTTGCGGGCTTCAACATTTTGTCTTCGGGGATATCATTGCCTGTGCCTGCGTGCCTGGAGCAGAAGCGCTCACTTTAATGCCGCTGTTGTTTTACGGACGTGTGCCGTTTCATTTGATTTACCGCTGACGGGCTCTCCCGCTTCTCCGAGCCGGAGTGCGCATGCGCGGCACAGATCCAGATCATCGCAGATCAGAAAGCATTCGTTGCATATGAGGCGCCGGCAGATGGGGCAAATATTGAAAACTTCTTCGCCTTCCCTTGCGGCTTTTTCCAAAGCACGCCGCTTTTCCTTTTCATAAAGCGTGTTGTAAATGATTCGTTTCCCTTCGGTGGAGGGGGAAACACCCGCTTTTGAAAACGGAACAGGGGCGCTGCGCCAAACCTTCGTGCATTCTTCACAACGGAGTGAGAAGCAAAACTCATCTTTGGTTGAGGCATCCGCCATCCGGCCTATCAAGATCTGCTTCATAGCCGCTCCGCTCCTTTTATACTGGTATACAGGTTTAACTGTACTCGCTCCGCCAGAAAATAGATATTACCCGGAGAATACTTTTGCCCCGCTTTTTGTCAGGGGACATCGGCAAATCTATGGTATCCATTGGATACCAAGCCTTGAACTGCGGGACTTTTTGAGCACTTTGCAAAAATAGGGCATTGTTAAATATGCCGCCGGGGAGAGACCCGGCGGCAATCTGCGTTTGGAAATTGATAAATTGATGCGGTAGTGTTACAGAAGTTCATCCAGACGGTTGCAGCGCCTGAACAATTCGATGTACAGCATGAGCTCGTCACGTGAAGTTACGCAGAGCTTTTCATAAATATTGCGGTTGTGTTTGCGCACTGTATTGATGCTTATGAAAGCGAGTTCCGGTATTTCACCGATTTCATGACCATCAACGTACAGCTTGAATATTTCATGCTCGGTTTCCGTAAGCAAGGCCATGCGCGCTGCAAAGGCATCGAACAACTCGGCGATATCCGGCGGCAAACTCCCCGCTGCAATCGCCTGACTTTGCTCCCTGGATTTTATAAAAGCAATCAGAGCATCTATTTCGGAAATCCCGGAAGGGGTGGCGTCTATGGCTATGTTGGATTGTATTGCCGCAAGGCTTTGGGCAATGGGGCGCGCGAAGCTGCGGGACAGCGTGGCGGCGCTTACCAGCATGGCGAGCAGAAAGGCAAGCGAGCAAGCAATCCATACGACCTGCTTGCCGGAAGCATAGGAGGCATAGCTTTCTTTCGGCAGCAATATTGCCGATGCCCACTCCCGCCCATCCCCGCTTGCGAACGGAATGGTTTTGTGAAGGCCGATGTACTGGTTCGTTCCTTCGGAATAGGTGTTGTAATACTCCCCTTCCTGAATGCTCAACACATTCGAGACATCCAGATAGGTTCCTTCCGTTCTTCCGGTCATGCCCTGATCCAACAAAAGCTGCCCGTCCTCAAGCGGTGCAAGCACGCTTACGATCGGGCCGAACTGGCTTTCTACAGCCGCGTAACAAAACCCGAAATACAGCGAGCTGAGCTCCATGCCACACAAGCCTGCCACATTTCCGTTGCCGTCCAACACGGGGACACAGAGAAGGATGACATCTTCCCACGTGTCCAAAAGATGGAGCCTGCCCGTCCATGCATAAGCATCCGCAAGGCGGCGGACCGGTGTCTGCATCATTTCATCATAGCCGGGGATTCGAGAGATGTCGAACTCCAGATTCCACCGGTTGTGCAATTCCAGGTCTTCCTCCCGGGCGATGTCGGAAATGCCGCGGAAATAGATCACCTGCTGGTTCGATGACTTCTTGGGAGTGAGGCTGGTGTAGCGGACATACAACCCGCTGCGGGAATGCTCCGCTGTGCCGGCAAGGGTATTTGTTGTGGCGTTAAGCACGATAAAAGCGCCGCTGCAATCGCTGGTGTGGAGGGTTGTATTCAGCGCGGGATAGAGGGAACGCTGCAGTTCCAACAGCGCCTCCGGACGGTCGTTGAGAGAGGATATCCTGGAACCATATGCAGGCAGCACCTCCATGAGCTCCCGGCTGGCCTGCTCGGAGAGGAAAATACCCTGGCCCGAAAGCCTCTCAATCTGGTTGGAAATATCTGTGGCGGTATTTTGAAGCTGTATGTTCAAGGACAGGCGGAGCTCCCTGTCCGTATTTGAAAATACGCCCGTAAGGCTGAAAATCAGCATTAGCGCGCCAAAAACGGTCGCTGCCATAGAGAACCAGTACAGCGCCAGCTTGCGCTGCATGCTTACGCTCTCTTTTCTCGCCATTTTTGTGAGCTTCAGCAGCTCCCTGAGCTTTTTTACCATTCCATGTCACCCCCTTACAGATGCAGCTGCATTTATTAGTTGAATGTCGAACGGAAATCATCATAACAATCCCAAACGAGCTGCGTAAGCAGCGTTTCCTGCGCCGTATCGCCAGCCGCGAGACAGGCGTTCCTGGAAATACCGAGGTGCAGGCGGATGTTGTTTTCAAATTTTGTTTCCAGATCGAGGTACCATTCCGTTTGCGGTGCAGTATAGAAGGTATACTGCGCCTGCGTTTCAAGAAACGCATCATAAAGCTGAATGTATTTCTCATCGGTAAGGCTTTGGATTGCGGAAGGCAGGTATGCGTCGAAGGACTCCTGCTTGACCGGCATATAACCTGCCTGCGTCACAAATTCAACATTGCGCTGTGCATCGGTCAGCCATTTGAGGAATGTGATGCATGCCTCTTCCCTTTCCGGGGTGGATTTAACGGTGCAGATACCTGCGCCGCGCTGCATTACGAGCTTGCTGCCGTTTTTGAAGACCGGACAGGGGCGGATGATCCATTCCACCTCTTCGGAAGTATTGTTCGGATAGGTTACAATATCCGAAAAATACAGCACGCTGGCGGAGGAGGCGATGGACACAATGGAATCCGCTGTGCGCAGGGGTTCGGTCGCGTAGCCGCCTTTGAGCCATAGGCCGCCGGAAAGGGCTGCCCTGGCATAAGGCTCCCACACGGTGCTGAACTTTTCGCCGAAGGCAATGCCTGCATCGTCAAAGAAGGATTCACCAAGGGATTTTACGCCAACCTGAAAGTAATTGAAATGAAAGTCATGAACCAACAGGGCTTTTGCATCGCCCGCAGTTTCCGGCGTCTGGCCGTCCGTCCACGCTGCATACTTTTCCGCAGCTTCAAAAAGGCCTTCCCATGTGCTGAGGCTTTCAACAGTTGTCCCCGTATCGGAAGCGAAACGGTCGAAAAGCGTTTTGTTGATGTACATAATCTCGGTGGATTTTGCCACGGGAAGCACGATAAGCCGGCCGTTTATCATGCCTTCCTCGATAAAAGCAGGCACAAAAGCCGCGCATTCTGCTTCGCTGAAATAATCCCTGTAATTGAGAAGAATGCTGTCATCCGGCATGGCCAGCACCGTTTTCGGGTATGCAACAAACATATCCGGGAGTACCGACGCTCCCGGGTCGCCGTACGCGGAAGACAGGATCGCTTCATGGATGTTCTTGTTGTTGGAAACCAGCGTTACCTCAACCTGAATTCCCTGCTCTTTTCCTACGGTTTGGTTAAAGGTGCTTATCATGTCGTTCAGTGGGGAATCGGTCTGGGCGCCATACACGTGCCAAATGGTGACGACAACAGGCTGATCCGGCGTTTCCCCCGGAGTGGTACAGGAAGTGCAAAACAGCACGAGCACGCTGCAAATTACAAAACAAAACCATTTCTTTGCCATGACGGTTCCCTCACTTATCTGGAATGATCGAAAGCATTTCAACTTACATCGAACACAACTTGGAAATCAGGTATTCGAGGCTTGTATCATAGAAGATAAAATCGTCTATCTTTCCTGCTCTTTTTGCCGTAACGACTTCGGAAATGCATTCTTCGTCATTTTCCGGGCACAGAAGGAGCAATTTACATGCGGGGGTTTCCTTCTTCAGCCAGGCACATAATGCGAGGCAATAGGCAACGTCGTATTCGCCGCTTTCTGCAACTTCAATCAGGGCACAGCTCGCCCCGCAGCCACGAATCACAACATCGGCATCCGCATAATCCGGCTGGAAGTACATCTGAATGCCCTTTTCTTCCCGGGTGAGGCGCATAAGGCTCTGCGCAAGCACCTTGCGTTTCATGATAAGCGCAACGGTCTCAGACATTTTTATTCTCCTCTGTAGCGATATAGGATCTTTGGCAGGGACTTTATCCTGATTTTAATGATACATGAAACGGAAAACATCCGCATCACAGTTAGCTGTCATTTTAGCGACCCAAACAAAAAAAGAGCCGGAGCCCTTTTTCGTTCGGATCCGCTTTGCATTCAGTACCGCGGATTGATCCATCCATTCAGGATGACATGCGCGACCAGCTCCCCGGTTCGCTCAAATCCCATTTTTTTCGTAACGCTCTGGATATGCCGATATAAGGTGTTTTCGGAAATACACATCCGTTCGGCAATCTCCTTGCGGCTTACTCCCTCGCAAATCAAACGCAGGGTTTCCAGTTCGCGTTCCGTCAGCGGCGCTTCCCCGGGCTGAACGGGGATGGTTTTCTGCTCCGGGAAATATGACTTGCCATCCATTACATCCCGTATGACCTGAATGAAAAACGTCATGTTCTGCCCTTTTTCCACAAAGGCATCCGCACCACATGCTTTTGCCCTCGGCATATAGGTGACCTCGTCAAACCCGGTCATGACAACCACTTTGATCGCCGGGAACGCTTCCTTGATTTTTTCCGTTGCTGCAAGGCCCGATGCGCCACCGGCTGTACAAATATCCATCAATACCAGATCGGGCTGCTTGTCCCGGCAAAAAAACAGGGCAAAAGCAGCGTCGGCAACGCTGCCCACAACCTTGAGGTCGTCATATTGCTCAAATGCGCTGCGAAAGGAATCCCGTATCGAAGCGTGATCATCTACGATCAAAATCCGGATCATTCTCATGTTCCTCCCTGAAGAATGCCGCGACGGTAAACCGAGGCTCGATTGAGATGCAAAGCGTTCCCCCAAGCGCTTCAACCCGTTTGCGCATCCCCGCAATGCCGCCGCCTTCTATCAGCCGTTCTGGCTTTCTGCCGTCATTGGTTATGGTGAGACTCCAGCCTTCTGCTGTTTTTTCGCAGTGTGCTTTCACTTTGGAAGCAAAACCGTGGCGCACGGCGTTGGTAACGCTTTCACGTATGACGGCATTCATGCAGCAAGCAATGTCAATGCGCTTTGGAAGGGAACCTTCGAGGTATAGCTCTACGCCGATCTCACTGAATATTGCGGCAAGGTCTGCAAAAACATGCTCCGGTGGGGCAGTCTCTGCCGAGCGGAGCTCTTGCATCAAACGATCAATGTCTGAAATCAGCAGGTCAACTGCCGGCATATGTTCTTCGCGCAGCGCCCTTTGCAGCATTGCAATGCGCTGCCCGAGCACATCGTGAACCCTTGTTTTCTGCTCCTGCAATTCTTTTTGGTAACGGATTTCCTCAATGTTGCCAAGCATTTCCAGAAGATGCAGCTTATGTGCATTCAGCGCGGTTTTCTTCATTGCAAGCTGCGCTGTGAGATTCCAGTGCGAAGTTATGTCCAACGCATACAGCTCCATATAGTGCTTTCCGTTGATTGCGATGGCGCCCTGCACGAATTGCCACACGGCGCCGTCCGCCAATTTTATGGTGATCCCTTCTTTGATGGGCAGCCTTTCGATTCCATCCGGCAGGGCGCCGCTTTGCAGCAGGCGGAGAATTTCCCTTGCATCGCGCACGGCGGTAAGGGAAAGGGCGCTCAGCAGCTTTTGCATGGACAGGTTGAGGAGCAGGATATATCCGGTATCCTGTGCGAACAGGATGCCTGCAGGAAGCTGATCCACGGCTTCCTTAACGGAGAGCCCGGAAAGGCCGTGGCGCAGTTCCCGGCTGAGTCTAACTAGCTTTGCCGCGCCGCGCAGAAGCGCTGTGGCCAGCCATGCGATGAATAGAAAAGGGAAAATGGCGCCGGAGATGCGCTCCAGAAACGGCAGCATGACGGCGGCTGCGGGAATGCACGCAATGTCCCATGGATCACGCTGCCGGAAAAAGGAGAATATGCCAAAGAAAACCACGCATCCAAACAGCAGATACCGTAGGATGCAAAGCCTTGGGCCGACAATTATGACCCCGTCCGGTGCGTTGAATTCAACCAGCTCCAACAGGCATTCCCCCAGCACAAATTGCAGAGCAACAGCAATTTCCAGCAGCTTGTTGTAAAAGCGGTGCTCCCCGAAAGCGCCGCGGTAAAAGACCATTACACAAACGCAAAGCTGCAGGACGAGGCCGGTTAGCGCTGCAAGCTGCAGGAGGAGGCGCGCGCAAGCGGGGAAGAAAAAGAATTCAGACATGGTGAAGCTCCTCTCTGCCCAGAGCCAGGCTCGCTTCATACAGGAACCCATCATGGCTGAACCGCATATCCCAAGGGGATGCAAACCGCTCCGCAAAGGCATCAAAGGGTTCTTCCGACAGCAGGCGCATGACAAGGCGGTTTTCCGGCAAAACGGAAATGTTACAGATCAGCACGGCCCATTTATGTTCCAACCCATGGCAGATGCCTTGAAAAAGGAATTCGTAGAAGCGGGCGGCGGCATCGGGCGGCAAATCGGCGGATGGAATCGCCCTTACGGCCACGGTAAGCCCCGAATGTTCCACGCACTGCCCCAATTCGTCAAGATATGCCGCAAGCTCACGCATGGAAAACGCAGCAGCCTGCTTCTGTTGGAACAGCAGGTTGGAACGCCGCTTACAGTAGCACAGAAGAAGGCAAAGCATGGTTGCGGAAGCATCATCCAGGCTTTTGCCGCGGAGCTTTTGCAGGATAGCGGCCGCGCGCGTCAACTCCCGCCGGATCGCCGTTTCAAGATCGTCGTAAATGTGCTGCCTCGCGCGCAGCGCCTCCGCCTGCTCGCGCAAAGTATGCTCGTGCAGGAGAAGCCGGTTGCTTTGTTCAAGGCTTTCCACAACGCACTTCAGGCCGTTCTGCAGGGCATGGAGCTTGGATAAGTCCTCCTGCCAAACAACGGCCCCGCCTGTAATGGGCATGCCGGAAAGCTGGAGGTTCGGCCCAATCAACATGCGGAATGGAAGGGAATAATCGGGCGTATGCTCCAAAACGGGCAATGCTGCAACCGGCGCGGAGGAAAGCATGGGGGCGCCGGTTGGCGATACGATGCTCATACTCAGCGCGGAGTGGGTGAATAGGGCGGGGTAGTTCGAGTTCATCGGAATCAGGCCGGTCTGCATAGAGGATTCCAGGAACAGCAAGGCAAGGATTATAGCTGTTAAAGTAAAATCCCCCTTCCATGCAAACGGGATGCGGAACACGTACAAAAGCCCATATGCAACGAGCGCGGCACAAAACCCGATGGGGAAGAGCAGACCGTACTTCCGTGGGTTCTTTCGGCACTTGAGCAGCAACAGGACGATGGCCGCAAGAACGCAGCAGATGTTGACGCCCAGCAACAATACATATCCGATGCCATACCCGTAATTGCTGCTCCAATCAGGGGCTGAAGGGTCCAACCTGAATACCAGCATATGAAAATCGTTGGTAAGAACCAGCAGCAAGAAGGCGAAATTAACCAGAAAACAAGTCTTCCACCATATTGGCGAAGGCGCATCCCCGGATGTGCCGAGGGCCAGTGTGATGCGCAGCAGAACCACAGGGAGGCCCAACTGAAAGATGTAATAACAATACCAGCAATATCGGTTGAGCGTGCTGGCCTCCGGGAATTGCCACTTTATGGCGCGGAGCAATATCCAGAGAACCATCAGCAGCGCCGCAATCAGCACGGTGCGGCGAACCGTTTTGCCCAACGCCCTGCTTATCGTGAAACCCGCCCAGACTATGACGATTATGATCGTTGCCATTGCGGCGAGGATATGCTCCCGGCCATCCGTGGTTGTGTAAAGCCTCTCATGCAAAACCTCGCGGCGGTAGCGTGCCGCGACTTCCTCGGTTGCCCTGTTCAACTGTCCGTAGTCTTCAAGCGTATGAGCCCTTTGATAAGATGCATCCACAGGGTAAAGACCGCTGCTACACCGGCCGTCCGCAAGGCGAAAGCCCTGCTTTATGAGCGCCGCTTCCATATCCCCGGCCAGGGGCAGCTCCCGATGGGATAGCAAGCCCCGCATAAAGCTTAAAGTTCCTTCCGCAGGAACGATGACTTCAAGCGCTCTGCCCGCCTGAATTTGCGCTGCGGCCTGATAGTCAAAGCATATCTGGATCGGCGCGGCGCTGTCTTCCGTCAGCAGCCCCTGTTGCGCAAGAGCTTCAAACAAAAGAAGTGCGTTATTGAGAGAAAACGCATTGCCGTCCAACCCATAGCTTACAGCAGCAAAACAATGCCTGAAAAAAGCGCCGCCTTCCGCAACGAACATAATTGGTTCACCGGCAACCCGCAGGCTGTTCCAACCTGATATGGGGGCCTGCGTCAGGCTGCGGTCAACGGCGATTACCACCGTGGCAGCATAATGCGGATACCAATAGTAGGTTGGGTTACTTTGCAGCATGCCTTCCACCTGAAAATCAAACAGCTCTGCGGCAACGCTTTCGCGGAACCGCTCGGCGGGATACCCGATTGACCCGGGAGATATTTCATATTCGGGCAGCGCATCTGTAAGGACATGAAAATAGGGGGAAGCGGCATCGCAGGAAATTATGTCGGAAACCGGCGCAGCGCATGCGGAAAAAGCGGAAAAAACAAAGGCGGCAAGCAAAAACAACATTGCATTACGCTTGATAGCATCACGATTCATTGCTTGCCCCCGCCCCTTTCCGATTGATTACTGAATATTTTATCGAATTTCATCGATTTTGTCATCTGGGAAAAGCGATGTAACCGAATCGGCGCACCGCGTATGGAAGGAGCGGGGAACTATGTGGTCCATTACCATTAAATAAAAAGCGGAGCAAGCTTGCATATCGCTTGCTCCGGCGTGGCGCAGAGGGTGGGATTCGAACCCACGTGTGGTTTCCCACAAACTGATTTCGAGTCAGCCCCGTTATGACCGCTTCGATACCTCTGCAAATGCAAAATTTATTATACAGTATCATCGGCAGAATTGCAATCAGTTTATCGGCAAACGGGGCTGAACGAGACGGCGGGCACAGGCTTAGGCGGTGGCGGATAACAAGCCGCGGCAGCAGAACAGGATCAACAGCGAGGCGAGAACATTCCAAAGCGCACCCAACAGACAGCCTGCAAGAACCGAAAACGCGCCGCTGATGGCAATTGCCGCGACGGCGCCGGGAACGACGAGAAGGATCAAGATCGTGAAATACAGCAGGACGATGAGCATCTTGTTTTTCAACTTCCCCAGCAGTCGCTCAATCAGCAACATCCCGGAGGCGAAAACCGCGCCAAAGCTAAGGTAAAAAAGGCCAGCTCCCAGCAGCTCGGGGACGGACGGGTGGAGAAGCAGCGCCGTTGCAAGCAAAACCACAACCGTGTCTGCCGTATGCTTGATGAGCTGCGGCGCACAAATTGCGGCCAGCTTTGCAACCGGGCGGGCGGGCGCGACAAAAAGATAGTGCTGTGTCAACTCACGTGGGACACTGTTGGTCATTGAAAGAAACACGAGCATATAGGCGGAGAAAAACAGGACGAACCAGAGCCAATTGGGGTCGGGGCCTTCCGCGCGGAGCATGAACATCCCAAACAGGGGGCCGGCGAGCGCGGCAATGGTGGAAAGGGAGAAAAGCCAGAGGCTCTTGCGGGATTGCTCGCGCATGGCGCGGCAAAAGAATGCACTTGCGCCGTGCCCGCGCAGGGGCGGCAACTCTCGTTTCACGCGCTTGCTCACGGGGCCGGTGCTGACGACTTTGCCTTCTTTTGCAGCTACCTTTACATTATAAGCATGCTCTGCCGCAAAGAGCACATCTTCATAATAATCCGCATCGCTGCGCACGAGCCAAAGCACCATCGCGCCGCAGCAAAGCAAGGAAAGCAGCACATAAACCATTGCAGCGCCCCATTGCCCAACCGCTGAGTGCAGGGCGATTGCCCGCCCGAAGCCGAGCGCCGGAACATAATTCCAAGCATCGCTGCCGAAAAAATGAACAAGGGCGGAAACAAAATCTCCCCCGCGCATGGCGAAAATCACAACGCCGATCGCCAAAAGAACCATGAATCCCTTGAGCATGGCATCGACACGCTTGCGCCATTGAGGACGTGCTGCGCACAGTGCATACAGGTTCGCGCTGAAAAGCTGGCAGAATACGCCGACGAGGATATAACCGATCATCAATCCTGCAACTGCCTCACCGCCAAGGCCGCAATTCATGCGCAGGTTCGGGTACTGAGCGAGCATGCATACCGAGGCCAGCACAAGGATCCCGGCCTGCCGCACAACACCGTAAATCAGGATCTTGCGCGGGTTTACGGGCGCGGTGAAGAGCAGGTTTACATCTGCCATGGAAAAGAGCGCCATCCCCTGCTTCAGCCCCTGTAGAAGCGAGGTGCAAAAAATCAAAAGGAACACACCGTTTACGATTGCCGCATATGCGTTGAGGTTGCGCACCTCTCCGGCGGGCTCTCCGGAAGTCATCGTGGCGGAGAAGATCAGCAACCCGGCAATGACGAGATAGGGGATCAGCGTCATGGGCTTTTTAACCAATTCCCTCAATGCGTTTTGGATGGTTTTCCTGAGAAGGTAGAGTAGGGCTTTCATTGTGCGCCGACTTCCTTTCGTTCCGTGATGTCAAAGAAAAGCTCCTCAAGCGACTCGCCGCTTGCATCCACTTCTGCGCGCGTGCGCGCTGCGGCGATTTTACCGTTCATGAGGATACGCAGATCGTCCCAAAGCTCGGACACGCTGTCAAGCATATGGGTAGAGATCAGCACGGCGCAGCCACGGTCGCGCTCCTCGCGGAACACGGCTTTGAGCTCTTTGATGGCGTGCGGATCGAGCCCAACCATGGGCTCGTCTACAAGAAGAAGCGTTGGCTCGGTCAAAAGCGCGCAGCAAATACTGACCTTCTGCTGCATGCCCTTGGAAAGTTCCTTGCCAAGTTTGGTGCGCTTATCGTCAAGCTCAAACCGGGTAAGCAGCGCATCCGCACGTTGGCGCCAGCCGCCGGTAAGGCCATATGCCCGGGCGATGAATTCCATATGCTCATTGATGGTCAAAAACTCATAAACCGAAGGGGTTTCAGGAATATAGCCAAGAGCACGCTTTGCTTCAAGCGATTTATTGTCGTGGCCGTCAATGGTAATTTCTCCTTCAAAACGGGAAAGGCCGGCGATTGCCTTGATTGCGGTCGATTTGCCCGCCCCGTTGGGGCCGAGCAGGATGGTGATGCGCCCCGGAAGAACGTCGAAGCTTAATTGATCGTTGGCAAGCAGTTTTCCATAGCGTTTGGTTAATCCGTTTATATGAAGCATGAGATATAACTCCTTCCTTTGTGCCTTTGTGCGGCAGAGCCGTTTATTATAGTATATCATAGTCCACGTTTCCTGCATAGGCGCAGTGGAGAGCTGCCGCTTTGCATAGGGCGCACTTGCCAGCCCACTCCATTTGCATGGAGAAAAAGGACGCTTAAAAGGATACACTATTTTAGGTGTAAAGTCAATACATCTAATCTGGTGTGGGTAAAATAGCAATATAACATTAAAACACAATTGGTGGTGGCACGAATCAAACCGTACTATGAGATCCTCCGCAGCCTGCGGGAAGATCATGACCTGACACAGAGCGATGTTGCAAACCTCCTTGGCACTACACAGCAGGTTTATTCGCGCTATGAGAACGGCGTTAACGAAATGCCCGTGCGCCATATCGTCACACTTTGCAAGTTTTACCGTGTGAGCGCTGATTTTATTTTGGGTTTGCCCGAAAACGAAGGAGTATGATGATGGCGCCTGCAAGGCGCCTGCGCTGGAACCGGGGCATGCCGGCAGAGTATTTTATCAAAGCAAGACTGTAAAACTCAAAGCAGGAAAATTGCACACAGCATCATCTATTTGCGCATTCCGGCGGATGCCGACCGCTTTGCCGCAGCATAAAACAGGCTGCGGTTTCTTCCTATACATACCTGTAACAGCACATTGGGAAACAGCATATGAATGAGTATGGCATGGAACGCGCCATGCACACCTTACATGTTTAGGAGGAATCGCAGTGTATAGAAATCTCAACGCCTCTTGCACAACATGCGCGAGCATGGTGGCGGGCAAAAGAACGACATATGATACGGTTGCCGCAGGAACCGTATGCACCAGCGAAGTATGCGGGCCGAATATCCTGCTCGGCGGCCAGCAGCTTGCGCAAATCAACTTCCCCATCCAGCAGTACGGGGAAGGATTCTGCCCGGGTGAAGCGCTGGAACAGGGAACGATGTTCCCCGAGCTGGTGCTTTAAGGACGGAGGAGGGAATGAACATGGAAACAACGCAATGTGCTTTGTTGAACCAAATCAGCGAATACCAGTTCGTATGCGTTGAGCTGAATCTGTATCTTGACACACACCCGAAGGACGAAGCGGCGCGCGCCGATTATCTGTGCTATAGCAAAATGCTGCAGCAACTCATCACCCAATATGAGGAGCAATACGGCCCGCTGCAGAATTTCGGGCATTCGCCCACGGAAACCGGCTGCTACGTTTGCTCGAAATGGCCTTGGGAATAAGGAGGAACACCTATGTGGATCTATCAGAAAAAACTTGAATACCCCGTTAACATCACAGCCCCCGATCCCCGCATGGCAAAAGCACTTATGGCACAGTATGGCGGCCCGGATTCGGAGCTTGCCGCCTCCATGCGTTACTTGACACAGCGCTTCTCGATGCCGGATAATCGTGTACGCGCTACGTGCAACGATATTGGTAGTGAAGCCTCAGAAATGGTGTTTTCTGAGGCTTCAGCTTTTTTTAGCGTTTCTAAAGCCCCCGTAACGCCTTTTGCTACCGTAAAGCTCCACTTATGCGGCAGCATTTTCAAATAAACATCTATGTGGTTTTTATCGTTGATTACCATCTTATCGAGTATCTGTGTGTAGTATTCGTCCTCGTACTGAATACCGTTAATCAGCTCGTTAATGGCGTTCTTTATATCCTCCATCAACTCCTTTTGTTTGAGTATCATTGTCTGCTGTTGCTCAATTCCCTCCGCCATAGACTTTAGCTTTTCAATATCCTCGTCATACTTAGCTCTTAGAGCAGTAAACTCGGTTTTGTCTATGTCGCCGCTTGTATAAAGGTCTATAAGACCTGTTCGCTTTTTCTTGGCTTCCTCGATTTTTTCCGATAAGGCACTCGTACTTGTTCCTGTTAGGTCTATCTGCATAACAGCATCAATCGTCTTGGTGAGATTATCAACGACTTTCTGGCGGTTGATTTTCAGTTCCCTGCAAACAAGATACAATAAATAAATCGCATCCTCATTGCGGATACTCTCGCCAGAGCAGCCCACTTGGTTGCCCGCCTTGTCGATGTGCGGTCTGCCGTGGTTTGCAGCTTCATAGCAACGCCACGCCTTGTATCTGCTCCCGTCTTTGCGGGTCTTATATCGGGCGACATAGCTTGCTCCGCATCTGCCGCATTTGATTTTCCCAGAGAACGGATAGCGGTTGCTGTGTTTTGCCTTACCCTCCTGCGAAAGCGATTTTGCATCCAAAATGCGGTTTGCCTTATCGAAAAGCTCACGGGAGATAATCGGCTCGTGGTGGTCTTTAATAATGACAAATTCCTCCTGTCCTCGGTTGTACTTCTTTTCGTGGGATAGGAAGTCTGGCGTAAAGGTTTTCTTCTGTACTAAGTCGCCGCAGTATTTTTCGTTGCGGATAACACGGAGAATGACGGTATTTTGCCATTCCTTAACACGCATAGGCTCAATGCCTTCCTCCCGAAGCTCACGGGCGATAACATGAGTACCTTTTCCCTCGTCCACGAACTTGTGGAAGATAAGACGGACAATTTTCGCCCCCTCTTCATTGATAGTCATTTTTCCGTCCTTTACATCATAGCCGAGCATACTGCGTCCAAACACAACGCCTTGCTCCATCTGGCGTTTCTGTCCCCATTTCACACGCTCGGAAGTCTTGCGGCTTTCCTCCTGTGCGATAGAGGACATAATGGCAAGGCGAAGCTCCGCATCGCCGTCCAAGGTGTTGATGTTGTCGTTTAGAAAGATAACGCCGACACCATGCTTTTTGAGGTCACGGGTATAGAATATACTATCAAGGGTATTTCTCGCAAAACGGGAAATCTCCTTTGTAATAATCAAATCAAAATCACCATTTTTTGCACACTCAATCATACGGTTAAATTCTTTTCGCTTTTTCGTGTTCGTGCCAGAGATGCCCTCATCGGCAAATATGGCATAAAGCTCCCAATCGGGATTACGCTCGATATACTGGCGGAAATATCGCTGTTGGCTTTCAAAAGAATTGGCTTGGTCTTCATTGTCCGTGGAAACACGGCAATAGGCGGCAACTCTTTTTTTCGTTTCCTGCATTTTTCTCTCTTGGTTTAAGAGTTCATATTGTAATGTTGGCATAAAACCTCTCCTTTCCCGACAATGACTTGCCGTAGTTTAAGTATAGTGAGTGATTGCTTGTATGTCGAATGTGCAAATTTTGAAATCGCACATTTCTATATGTAAAGAGCCAAGCGGTTAGGCTTGGCTGCAGTTTTTCTGACTGTATTGTTTTTCAATTTCCTCGATACAGCGGCTATATTGCGAATGGGTCAAAAGCTCCCTTTTTTCTAAAGAAGCAAATATTGACTTTTGAAGATGCAGATAAAACGCTGTGTATTCCTGTTCGGTAATTTGCGGAGCAGGCTCCCCGACATAGATAAACTCACGACACTTCAATCATCAACACCACCTCGCTATAATGTATTCATAAGGGTTTGTACGATATAACAGAGGGTTAGTCCTTTTTTGAAATGCCGATGCTGATAGCCAAAGCATTATCCACCGATAACATTAAACGCCTGTCAAAAGTACCGATGTACTCTTGCAGGCGTTGTTTGTCGAGTGTTCTGATTTGTTCAAGCAGTATGATAGAGTCTTTTTCAAGGCACTCACAACCATTTACTATGACATGAGTGGGTAAATTAGGTTTGGCGTGTTCCTTACCCGTAATCGCTGCCACGATGACCGTAGTGCTGTGTTTGTTACCTTTGTCGTTGGAAATAATAAGTACGGGTCTGTGCTTGCCGCCTTGCTCTGAGCCGACAACGGGGTTTAATTTGGCGTAATAAATATCGCCACGCTTGATAGTCCTTTCCATTATGTTTTGACCTCCTATCTGGATTTAGGCAGAGGTTTCCTGCCTATGTAGCCGCCAGATACAAGGAAGCATTTAAGGTCGGGAGAGCGTAAAACAAAGTTCTGTTTCCATAGACCGCCTTGTATCTGACTTGATATGATAGGAGCATTTCTATTTGTCCTCGACACCCCGAAACGCTGCGGGAAGTCGCCAAACGGTCAGCAGCGAACTGACGCCACGGGAGTTTCACCCCAACTGTCGGTCTGACAGAGCCGCCCTCATTGCCTGCGGTGGATTGATTACCACTCGGACTGTGACTGGACGGGAGTACCATTATTCTCTTTGTGGATTACGGCGAAATCGGGAGCTGCCCGATATTTTGAGTCGGCAAGATAGGCTCACCACCTTTCTGTCGCTCGCTGCCATTCGGCAGGTCATGGCGTACCGCTGCACACGCTTATGCTCATCACAATCACAAAGAGGAAGTGCTTGGCGAATGGGTATTCGGTTGTCAAGGAACTGTCCCCGTTTTCGCCACACAAAGGAAAATGGGGCGAAGGCATTTTTGCCTTACACCCCATAGTCCTTGGGAAACCTCGATTTTCCCCTCTACTCAAAAAACTTTTTCAATTTTTCTTTGAGCCTGTCCATTCTTCTGTAAACAGCCTTTTCGGTAGTGTTGAGCCGTGATGCGATTTCATGGGTAGAATATCCCTGTATCTTCATCACGATGATTTGCAGGGTGAGCCTGTCCACCATGATAAGAATTTGATAGAGCTGCTGATTTTCGATGCTGTCTAAAAAATCCTCAACGGTTTTCACTTCGGGCGGTGCTGTTTCCTCAGCAAATTCCTCAAGGTATGTACCTGCGTCCTGCAATCTGCGGTAATAACGCCTATCGGAATTAAAGACCGCCCAATCGTGGGTATAGAGTTGTTCGATGGTATCCTCATTGACACCCAAACTCCGTAGCTGCTTTTCCTCGGCTTCTTTCCAGAGCCGCCATTTCTTTTCTTCTCTGCCATAGTTGAATGACATTCCTGTTACCTCCAATCTGAATTTTTTTGAAAAATCCAGATTGGCAGGTGGAGAACGGCATCCCACGCCAGAAACAGGCTTGTGGCATATTCCTGCAAAAAACGACAAAAGAAAAACCGCAAAGGCTGTCACACCTTTACGGTTTAGGGAGAGCTTATTTCTATTATGTAGAGATTTGGATTCTACTTTTGAGGTACAAAGCCCCCTTGCAGTGGCGAGGATTTTTTTAACAGGTTATCTGCCCATCCTCGGTATGGTATATGTAAGTAGAAGTTATTGCTTACAGACAATAAAAATCCCTCCAAACTTCAAAAGCGAAATCGGAGAGTATTCAGAGTATAGCAAATCAGCTCACCGAAACATCGTTTTTTTATTCGGTGGGCTTGTTCTACCTATGGCTATATAAAGAACAGAGCCGACAAACTGTGATTGCTCACTTGTTCGTCGGCTCTGCGTCTTATGCGTCTGGCTCTTTGATGACGGTTACTTGTAAATCCTTGACTTCAATCAATGTTTCCTGCTTGCACTTCGGACAGTAAAGAGGGTAGTTTTTCAATATGGTGTCCTCCCTTATTTTATTACGGGTTTTACTACTGCAAGTAGGACAGCGTATCCATTCTATTTTCATAATATTCTATCATTCTGTATAAAATAGCACATCTCGTTTATTCTCTTGACTCGTTCCACGGTAAACATCACAGTCAAGCCCACCGATATGAAAGCCATTCTTCAAGTAAAATAGGCAGGCAGCAAGGTTATTGTCCTGTCCCTGTGTGTATATGCCTCGGTAACCTTGCTCTGCCGCAACCTCTTTGCACTTATCGATGAGCATAGTGCCGATATCTTTGCTACGGTAATCAGAATTCACCTTCAAGTCATATAGATACATATATTTGAAAAACGCCTGTTGCATGATTGCAAGTCCAACGCACTTACTATCCATATAAGCACCTATGAAGATACTGTTTGTCATAGCATCAAAGTCATAGTTCTCATCAGGAAATCGTAGTTCACTTTTCTTTGCAAAAAGTTCCTGCGTATAGTTCCAACTTTCTCCATCATAGGTGGGGATAAGCCGTCCGAAGATTGTAAATGGTTCGTTTTTTAGATTGATATCCTCTTTGTGCTCACGATTGATAATTTTAATTTCAATGTCATTCATTTTATCATATCCTTTTTTGAATTATTTTGAACGAGCTTTTAAACAGTACATACGCCCTCATCGTTTCGACATATTGACATATGTGCTCGTTTTCAGTATAATACATTATAAAGTATAACGTAACGGTATAGTCAAGAGGTATTATATGAATACGAAAGAATTTGCAAAATTATGCGGGGTTGAAAAACGCACTCTTTTTCATTACGATGAGCTTGGCATCCTAAAACCCGCTTTTGTTCGTGAAAATGGTTATCGGGAGTATAGACCAGAACAAATTGGTAGAATGGATATGATAAAGCTATTACAGGCATCTGGCTATACTCTAAGGGAAATAAGTAAAATATTGTGTGCTGATACAAAGGAACGCCAGAAACTATTTTTTGCCGCCCAAAAGCTTATTGATGATAAAATTGCTATTTTTCTTGACATGAAATACTACATATCAAGAAAAGAACAGCTTCTATATGAATATTTGAACGCAGTTAAAGCTGGTGAAAAATATAAAATACAGCATATCTGCCTTACTTATTCGGCAAAACAAATAAAAGAAAATTCTCATTTTTTTAGCTTTTTGAGTGATGGAAGCTATGACTCCGCAATCCTTGATGGTGAGGAAAAAATGCTTGCATACAAAGATGACCCATATGGAATTAAAAAAGAGGGGCGTGCCATATCATTTTTTCTCGAAATTTCCATTGAAGTGGATATGCTTAGTGCAATAAAAGATGAAATTGTTAAATTTCCATTTGAGGGAGAGAATGTATATTATGTAAGTATACTACCTGAACTGCTCGTAGAAAAAAAAGAAAGCGTTATCCTTAAAGTAATTATATTTGAACAAACATAACAGATTTTTCTTTAAAATTTAGGCATTTACAGTTCTTCTGATAGGATATTTAATCTCTTATCAAAGGAGATTTCACATCGTTTAACTGGAAGCCACTTCTCTGTAAAATATAAGGGTAAGATTTTCAGAGTATAGGTGGTGAGCTAATGGACGAAAGGAACAATCATTTTGACTTCGATTTTACGCCGATAGGACAGGCAATCAAAAAAGCCCGTGAAGCCAGAGGGATGACAAGGGAGCAGCTTTCTGGGATAATCGGCTATGCTCCCAGACACATTCAATCTATCGAAAATGAGGGGCAGTATCCAAGCATCGAGCTGTTTATTCAACTCATTACGATGTTTGATGTGTCGGTTGACGAGTACATATTCCCAAACAAAGAAGTCGAAAAAAGTTCTGTCCGCAGACGCTTAGACGCACAGCTCAACAAATTAGACGATAAAGAGCTTTCCGTCATAGAAGCAACTGTAAACGGACTATGTAAGGCAAAAGAGGAAACAGAGGAATAAGCCCCTCTGTTTTCCTTTTGCCCGATTTTAGTAGGCGGGAATGCCATAGCCATAGATAGAGCTGCTCCCGACAGGGTAGCTCCGCTGTCGGCAGGCATCCCCAGAGTTGCCCTCTACGGTATAGACAATGCCGTTCTCGCATCGTTCCACGATACCCACATGGTCGGTTTCTCCATCACCCTCCCAATCAAAGAAGATGATTTGACCTACTGACGGCTCATAGTTTCGGTCTTGCCATTGCCCTCTGTCCTTAAACCATTGAGAGCCGTTTACGCAGCCTGCAAACTTCGGGATAATGCCGCTGTCGATATTGCCGCACTCGTTGGCACACCACGACACGAAGCAGGCACACCATTCCACACGCCCGTCAAAGCCGTACCATGACCAATAAGGCTGACCGCCCACATTGCCCACCTGTGACAGAGCCACGGTGACGATTTCGCCGTCCCCGACGGTGATGCCGTAAAGCACCGCAGACCAGAGGGAATTGTTTTCCTCGGCAAGTAATTCGGATAGCTGTTGCCGCTGTTTCTCGTCGAAGCCGTATTTGTCCGCCATTTCCTCGGCGGTCTTGTGGCTCACGGTGATATACAGGTAGGTCTGGGTGATAGTGGTTTCCGTCTGCACGATATTCCCGTGACCGTCATCGCTCTCGGTTATCTGGGTTTCGGTCTTACTCTCGGTGCGGGAGCTGATTTCGTTCATCTCCCAGAAGATGTCCTTTAGGAGCTGCTTTTTAGTATCGTCCATCGTGGCGACTTCCTGCGGGTTGTCTGGGTCGGTGGTAGTCTTGACGGAGTACACCGCAAGCACCTCTTTCCAGACCGCACGGCTTCCCGACATCTCCAGTACATCGTGGGAAGTGCCGTTTATGATTTCATCAAGGCGACTGTCGTAGTCGGCGTTGATTTCACGGACTACGGTCTGCATGGTCATCCCATTGCCAGAATCCTCGCCCGAAAAGAAGATGCCGAACACCGAGCCTACAAGCAGCCCGATAAGGCAGATAATGAGTATCACGGCAACGGCAATCCACCCGCCCGCCATGATAGCCGCTATCAGAGCCTTTGTGCCTGCGATAATCGCCTTGATTGCCGCAATGGTAGCTTTGACCGCCACCTTTACGGCGTGGGCTGTCGCCTTGGCGGTGGCTTTTGCCGCCTGTGCCGCCCGCTGTGCGGCTTTGGTGGAAGCCTTTGCCGCTGCCTTGGTCGCTTTGGCAGTCTGCTCGGTGGTCTTAATCGCCGCCTTAGAGGTCGCCTGTGCAGTCTTTACGCCTTTTTCGGCTGTCTTGACCGTACCCTTAGCAGTGGATTTCACCGTTTTTTCCGCATTTCGGGCGGTGGTCTTAATGGTCTTTTGCCCCTGCTGTCGGGTCTTTATCAACTGGCTTTTCCCATTTGCAGGAGTATCGGGAGCAGGAGAACGGCTCACCGTCCCGTGACGGGCCTGTGAGCCGTTCCGTTCTGCAGCAGCCTGTGCTTTTTTCTTCTCAACGGCTTTGACCGCTCTTTTTTGCTTGAAATCCGCCACTTTATCCTTTGCCTTGACAATGTTCTCCTTGGTGGTCTGGACGGATTTCTGCCCCTGTTTATTGAATTGGTGTATGCCCTCGTCCTTTACACGGTCTGCGGTATGGGAGATTTTATCCGCCGCATACTCGGTAGCGGAGCTTTCCTCCGCATAATAGCCCTGTTCCGCCTTGTCCTTGGTCTTGGCATAGGCGGCTTTCATACGCTCCGAAGCGACAGCCGCCTTGTCAATGGTCTTAATCGTGCCTTTGACCGCATCTCTGGTCTTTATATCAGCCATAGAAAACCTCCTTTCCCAGAGGATTTGCAGTCAAGTCAGTCCGCCTTTTTCGCTACCACCACAAGCCTGCCGTTCTGGGCGGAGTATTCGCAGGTGGAGAGGGTAATGAGCCTGTCGCCGTACTCGGCGGTCACGCCCGTGTCATAAAGGGCAAGCCCCTTACACTTCCCGACATAGGCGTTGAACTCGTCCTCATTCTCCGCATTGATAAAATCATAATAGCGGAAGCCCTCTGAGCTGTACGCCACGGTCTTGAATACGGCAATGATTTCATACTCGCCGTGCTGTGTGAGGGTATCAAACTGAATAACCTTGTGTTCCCCGTAAAAATCCTTATCCTTGTAGCTCTCCAATGCCCCAAACATTTTGCCGCCCTTGATGTGGTGTCCGTAGATAACCAGATTATCGCTTGCGGCGATGTCGCAGTCCTCCTGCACATAGGGCGTACCCAAGTCGCTGTACCCCTTTTCAAAGTTGCGCTTGAGGTAGAAGTTGGGATTGTTCCTGCTCTGCATGACGGGGTAGTTGATGGTCGTGCCGTCAATGGCAATCCACCCTATCAAATCCTCGTTCTGCAAGAACAGCTCGTTGTACTTCGCCAGAACGTCCTCGCCCTCGCTCACGGGTTCATCCGTGGGAATCGGCTCGGATTCGGGAGCCTGCTCCACTATCTGGGCAAGCTGTTCAAAGTTCTCCGTCTGCTCGTCCACCTGTGCATCGTGGTGGGAGATGTGGAAGATACAGAAAGCCGCCGCACCTAAAAGGCAGACGGCGGCAACGATGCAGATAACAGACTGGTACTTTTTCAGATATTCTTTCATAGGCTTTTCTTTTCCTTTCTCGTCAAAAATTTACTTGGCTTCGTTTCGTTTGGTTTACCTTACATTGTCGGTGTGCTGCTTGGGTGCAGGTAAATCCCTGCAATATTCGGGATACCTCACCTTGATGCCCTCCATGAAGTAGGGGGCGAACTCACAGCAGAATAATTCCTCTGGCGTGAAACACCTCTCACGCCCGTCCTCTGTATAGCCGTTCCAGAGGTTGAAAGCAAGGTGGCAGACCTTGACCGTGCCGCTTGTCTGCCATCCGCTGTGCATCCCCTCTGGCACGATGCAGTCCGTCTTGAAGTCGAACATGGTATGGATGTTCTTCCTTGTTTCCTCCGCAATCCCCATCACATAGAAGAACGCCCTGTGATAGCAGTCGTTTACCCTGCATTTCATCATGTTCTCCAGAAAGAAATCACGGTGAGCCGTGCTGCGAAACCTTATATCCGCCATAAAATCCTCCTTTCCTAAAGCCCTGCTTCTGGGGCATCAATGGATGCCTGCAGGGTATTTTCATTGCACCGATACAAAAAATCGGTTTCCGTTTCCTTTTTCAGCCGTGGCAGGATAATGTCCTGCACATAGGAAACATTGTTCTCGGCGGCGATAAAATCCCGCCCGTTCTTAATGCACTGGACTACCTCGCTCCCAGAGCCTGCAAAGGGGATTACCACCAAGCCGCCCGCATTGCTGCTTGCCCGCATCATCCGCTCCGCCAGCTTCTCTGGCTTCTGGGTGGGGTGGCTGGTGGCTTCCTTGTAGTTGGGCATGACCCTCGGCACCTCCCAGACATTGCCGCAGGATTTCCCCTTGGGGTTTTTCCGTCTGTCCTTTTCGCCGCCCTTGGCGTAGGAAATGCGGACGGCATCCACATTGATTTCATGCAGGGGCTTACTGTAAAACCACAAGAACTCCGCTTCGTCACGGTAGGCGGCTTTGGCGGGTCGCCCCGTCCTGTAATTCCAGACAATCAGATTCCGTCTTATCCAGTCGAACTTATCCAGTACCTCAACAGAGAGCCTGTCTATCATCTGGCTGCTGCCCCAATAGTAGAACGCTCCCGTGGGCTTCAGAATGCGGTGGCACTCCCGCACCCATTCCGTACACCATGCCAGATACTGCAGCACGGACTGGAACACGAAGTCAAATTTCCCTTTCATGCGGTAGTAGGGCGGGTCGGCAATGACTAAATCCACGCTCTCCGAGGGCAGCTCCTTTAACACCTCCACGCAGTCCATCGGGTAAATACGGTTTCTCTCCAAAATCAACCTTGCCTAAACCTCCCCGAACTTGGTCGTCATCAGTTTATACAGCTCCGTATTGCGGGGGAACTTGTTGACAAACGGTACAAGGGAGCTGCCCACTTTCAAAAGTCCCTGTCCTGCACCTACATTGGTGATATAGCTCATCTGCAAGTCGGAGATGTTAAGGAGCTTTGCAAGCTCAATCCTGTCCGTGGACGCTTGGTTGAGCATGATGATAAACTCGCTGTTGGCAAGCATCGTCCTCGCCGTGTGGCTCTGCAAGAGGTCGTCCACATTCTGGGTGATGCCAGTACAGTACGCCCCGTACTTACGCACACGCTTCCAGAGGGTAAAGAGGAAGTTTGCGGAATACTCATGTTGGAACAGGAGATAGATTTCATCAATGAAGATAAAGGTATTCCTGCCTTTCGCCCTATTCTGGGTGATGCGGTTTAGGATGCTGTCAAGGACAACAAGCATACCGATGGGCTGTAACTGCTTTCCTAAATCCAGAATGTCATAGCAGATAAGGCGGCTCTTGGTATCCACATTCGTGTGCTTGGCAAAGGTGTTGAGAGAGCCGTCCGTGAAAAGCTCAATGGCAAGGGCGATTTCCTGTGCTTCTGGCTCGTTCTGCTTCAGAAGCTCTTCACGGAAGTCCTGCAAGGTGGGCGGCACGCCCATATAGTTGCCCTGCTGATAGTGGCGGTACACGCTCGCCGTGCAGCGGTCAATGATGGATTTCTGCTTTGCCCCAAGGCTCGCCCCGCCGATGAGCTGTTCGCAGAGGGATAAAATAAACTCTGATTTTAAGATAACGGGGTTTGCCCCATCTCCGTAATCAGAGTTCATATCCATAGCGTTGATGTGGTTGTCGCTTGTAGCCGAAATGTGAATAACCTCGCCCTGCATCGCCTTTACCAAAGGCGAATACTCACGCTCTGGGTCTATGATAATCACATCGGCATTGGGGTCGGTGAGGATGATGTTCGTCATTTCCTCCTTTGCCGTGAACGACTTGCCCGCACCAGACACACCGAGAATAAAGGAATTACCATTGAGCAGGTGGCGGCGGTTGGCGATTATCATGTTCTTGGAGATAACATTCTGCCCGTAATAAACGCCGTTCTCATGGTAGATTTCCTGCACACGGAACGGGATGAACACGGCAAGGCTCTCCGTGGTGAGGGTGCGGAAAGCGTCAATCTTCCTCACACCGAAAGGCAGTGCGGTGTTCAGACCGTCCATCTGCTGAAATTTCAGCACGGCGAACTGGCAGAGGTGCTTCCTCGCCGTGGTGAGCAGGGCTTCCGTGTCGTTGTCGAGCTGTTCCTTGGTTTCCGCTGTATGCACCATCGTGAGGACGGCAAACATCATCCTCTGGTCACGGGTCGTCAAATCATCCAGAAATTCCTTGCTTTCCTTTCGCTGCTGCTCCAAGTCATAGGGGATAACGGCGGAAAAATTGTTGTTCTGGTTCTGTTTCCTCTGCCAGTTGGTGATATTGGTTTCCACACCGAGCAGGCGGTTTTCTACCTCCCGCACGGCTTCGTCCGTAGGGACGGGAACGACATCAACGGAGAGCATCATGTTACGGTTTAACTCGCAAAGCTCCGCCACCATGCTGTCCTTGATATAGGCGGCGTATTCCCGCAGGAATATCACACGCCCGTACCTGTCGCCAATCCTGAAATAGTCCTTTTCAAACTCAAAGGTGTCGGGGCAGATGAAGTCCTTGAAGTCGTGACCTTTCCGCATGGTCTGGGAGAGGTCGAAGCGGAACACCGTTTCCTCCCCCGTGCGGTAGAAGTCGTGGAAGATGCGGAGCTTTTCTTCCGCATCAAGCTCCGTGCATTTCGAGCCGAGCCGTGAGAAGTGGGCGATAAGGTCAGCACCCACACGGGCAAAATAATTGCGGACTTCCTCGATATTCTTCTTACACACGGATACGGTCACATACTTATCCTGCACGATGGAATTAGCCCCCGTTGCCTTGTCGAGCAGCATCTTGTTGTATTCCTTGCGGTACTTATCCAGTCCGTCATCCGCCATAGGGATAAGGATGGTCTGCTCAAAATCCGCCTTGTTCAAGCGGCGGTTGTTGATGGTGATTTTCGTGGTCGCCCCACTGTCGAGGGAATTGAGCAGCTCCGAGTATTCAAGGAACATTGCCTCCTTGTCCTCACGGCTTGCCACGGCGTAGTTGATGTCCTCAAACTTGAATGTCTTTGCGTATTTGTTCCTGCCCACAAGGAAAATGCCGTCCTCCCAGATGGTCTTGATGGGAATGACCGCCTGCACCGATTTCGGCACAACAAATTTCTCCCTGTCCTGCTTGAACAGGTTTTTAAGCGTCTTTAACATGGTCTACCTCCTTACGCTTCTTTGATTTCTTGGAATGTTTCGGTTTCTTCGCCTTTGCTTTCGCCGCCGTCTGCTTCTTCTGGACGGCGGGCAAGCCCTTTTCGTGGGCTTCAAGGGTCGGCTTCATGGCTTCGTAGTAGAGATTGTCTGAGGAAAACAAAATCTTCTTTGGCATTAAGAACTCTGATTTTATCCACGCCCAGACGAACTGCTCCGCTGTCATGCCGTTATATTTGATAAAGCCCATCATGGCAAAGGGGGAAGCCCCCAGAATACACATCCAGCTTAGGGTTTCCGTCCCGAACTGCGGGCGGAGCAGGAAATACAAGCCCACCGCCACACCGCAGGCAAGGACGGAGAAAATAAACTGACGCATCGACAGCCCGAAAAACATACTCTCCGTGTAGTTGCGGATTTCCTTATTTATCTTGACTTCCAATCGTTCTCACCTCCTTATCGCTCCCTGTCCTCATGTTTACGGGCAGGGGGCTGTTTCTGCGTTTCCCTCTGCGGCACAAGGTAGGGCTGACCGTCACGCTCTTTTACCTGCGTGGGGTAACCCATGACCTTTAATGCTTTTTGCAGGTCGGACACGCTTTCCCTGTCTGGCTTGCAGACACCGATTGCCCGATACATCTGCAAGTCGCCGTACCACTTCTCATTCTGGAAATTGTCTGCCCGAAAGAAAATATCCTCTTTGATTTCCTCAAGGGGCGTTTCAAATATCCTGCGGTATTCCGCTTCAAAATCGTACATCGCTTCCTCCCTTACAAGCCCATCATTTCACGCACGACACGGTCTGCCATCTTGACCGCACCGACTAAAACGAGCATATTGAACACAAGCTCCCCGATATAGCTCCACACCATCGACACCGCCGCTGCATCGGGATTGACCGCAGGGGGCGTTGCTGCAAAGAGGGAGAAGATGATGCAGGCAAGCACGATGATAGCTCCCTCCAGACATACGGCGGAGTAGCTCTTAATGAAGCTCTTTCCCACGCTCTGGCTCGGTGAGCCTGCAAAGGTGGAAAGCGGCACGGGTGCGATGGCGGTGTAGAGGTAGAGCTTGAAAAACCTGCCGTACACCGACATAATCATAATGAACGACAGCACCGTGATGAACAGCCCGCCGATAAGCGTCACCGCCCATAGGGGGATGCTCTCAAAAAAGCCGCAGTCCTCAACCGCTGTCACAATCTCCTGCGGCAGTACCGTCTGCTGTGCCGAGCCGAAGCCTGCGGCGTTCATAATGGTGGAGATTAGCCCCTGCATGATTTTGAACAGAGCCATCATCAGCTCCAGTCCGTAAGTCACCGCACCTTTGGCAAGGGCAAAGCGGATAAAGAGCTTCAACGCCTGCTCTGGGCGTTTCACCTCCGCAAAGTTTCCCGCAGTACGCATCACGCCCACCACAAAGAACAGCACGAGCAGGGCAAGCCCGATAGCCTGCACCGCACCGTGGATATTAACGATTACATTCCAGATAGTGCCGCCCTTGAACTGTTCTGGGGACTGGGTTATGAGCTGCCATATCTCCGACAGTTTCTCGTTCCATGTGTTAAGGGCATTCTCCAAGTTCTGCACAATCCAGTTATCTGACATTCGACCACCTCCGTCCTTAAAATTGGATAACGGGGCAAGTTCCGCAAAGCGGATCTGCCCCGTTGTCCCTGTCTTGTGTCAGTCTTTCAGTAAGCTGCCTTTTCCCTTAGCCCGTGATGAGCGTCAAAATCTCCTTGGCAAAGGTAATCACCACGCCGCCCGCAAGGGTGAGGAATCCGTTCGCCCTCTGGGACGGGTCGTGGGATTTCAGCGACAAGCCCACCTGCACGATGCCGAAGCCGAGCATAATCATACCGACAGCCCGCACCAGACCGAAAATGAAGTCCGACAGGTTGTTCACCACCTGTATAGGGTCGTTGGCGGCAAAGGCAGTCATGGAAGG
>ULOS01009655.1_pt1 | contig 28736 bp, 25 predicted proteins | sample 1952701 | NCBI WGS metagenome assembly ULOS01 (sample SAMEA4835607, study PRJEB28245) | human gut metagenome | biome: gut microbiome; material: fecal sample | place: Denmark | collected 2008 | reverse complement strand
AGCACAAGAGCTATATAAAAAGTTCTCTGAAGCGACAGTATTTTATGATACAAAATTGATTTCTTTAGATGAAGAGACTTTTGAAAAATATATAAGTGAAAACAAAAATTTAAGAGAATATGAAATAGTATTAAGAAATGCATATAAATATAAACCACATACATTAAGTGATGCAGAAGAAAAATTATTAGCTGCATTTCAAAAAGAAAGAGGGACTGCATCTGATATATATGAAACATTTACAGCTTCAGATTTGACATTTGGGAAAATTAAAGATGAAAATGGTAAAGAAGTTGAATTAACAGATACTAATTATAGTCTTTATATGAAATCTCAAAATCCAGAAGTTCGTAAAAGTGCATTTAAAACATTATATAAAACATATGAGCAATATCAAAATACATTTGCATCAATATATGCTGGTCAAATTGAAGTTGAAAAAACATGTGCAAAAGTACGTGGATACAAATCTGCAATGGAAGTAGCCTTATTTGCAGATGATGTAACACCAGAGGTTTATGATAATATAGTAAATAGTATATCAAATCATTTAGATGTATTGTTTAAATATTATAGAATGAAAAAGCGTGTTTTAGGTTTAAATGATATGCATATTTATGATATATATGTCCCATTAATTTCAAATTTTGAAAGAAATTACACATATGATGAAGCTGTTAATGAAGTATTAGAAGCAACACATATATTCGGAGATGAATATGTAAATATACTAAAACAAGGATATAAAGATAGATGGGTAGATGTTTATCCAAATAAGGGAAAACGCGGAGGAGCTTTTTCTGGTGGTTGTGCCACAACAAATCCATTTATATTATTAAATTTTCAAGGAACTGAATATGATGTTTCTACATTAGCACATGAATCAGGTCATTCAATGCATAGCTATTTTACAAGAAAAAATAATCCATTACAATATGCTGATTATAGAATATTTGTTGCAGAAGTTCCATCAACAGTAAATGAACTTATTTTAGCATATTACAGATTAGAGCATACAGAAAATAAGCTTGAAAAACTATCAATATTAAATTCATTATTAGAGCTATATAAAGCAACAATATATAGACCAATAATGTTTGCAGAATTTGAAAAAACAACACATGAGTTATCAGAAAAAGGAGAAGTTTTAACAGCTGAATTACTTAACAAAAAATATTATGAAATAAATGAAAAATACTTTGGCGGTGAAATAATATTAGATAAGGAAATTTCATATGAATGGATGAGAATACCACATTTTTATTATAATTTTTATGTATATAAATATGCAATAGGATTAACAGGAGCGAGCAAAATAGTAAAAAGAATAAGAGCAAAAGAACCACATGCACTAGAAGATTATTTTGAATTTTTGAAAATAGGAAATAAAAAGAATCCAATAGAATCATTAAAAGTAGCAGGTGTAGATTTTACAAATACAAATGTATTTGACAGTGCAATACAAATATTTGATGAATTAATAGACGAATTCGAGAAGTTATATAAAGAGCTTTAAAATGGGGACGGTCCTTAAAATACTATATTTTAAAGTAAAAAATAAGCAATAATAAATAATTTAAAAGGGAGAAAAATATGAGTTTTCTTATGATAAATTCGAAAGTAAAACTTGGTTGTAATATATGTGATAAGTGTTGTATTAATAGAGGAGATATAAAATTAACTCCCATAAATGTTATACAAATAAGTGAATATTTAAATATATCAATACCGGATTTTTTAGAAAAATATACTAATAAATTAGAAGATGAACCACTTGAAATAGTATTAAAACCAATAGGAATTAAAAAGAGATGTATATTAAATGATGAAAAAACAAATATGTGTACAATACATTCTGTAAAGCCTATGCAATGTGTCACGTTTCCATTAGTTCCAGTTGATTTAAAAAATGATATATTTTTTAATCAAGATACATGTGTTTGCGATGAGAAAAAAGAAATGAAAGTAATTGATTGGTTGAACGGTAAAAATGGTATATATGTTAAATATAAAAAAATATATCTAGAATGGATTGAACTAATAGAAAATCTTCAACAACATTGGGATGAATATAGTCAAAATGAAAAAGATGAAATATATAAAATTTTGTTTTTAAACTATAGACAAGGTGAAAAAAATATAAAAAAAGCGGTAAGAAAAAACTTTCGAATGATTAAAAAAATGTATTATAAAAAATAGCAAAATCTTAAAATTGGAGATGGTTAAAATGAAGAAAATAGTAGCAATAGGTGGAGGCGAAAATGGCCATGGAAATAGGCCATATGAAACTGAGAAAATTGATAAAGAAATTGTTAGAATATCAAATAAAAACAATCCAAAACTGTTGTTTATAGGTTTTGCGGGAAAAGAATATGAAAAATCATATTATGATGTAATTAAAAGAAATTTTGAAAGTATTGGCTGTACAACTACATTATTTAAATATGAGGATGTAAAAAATAAAGAACTTGCAAAAAAATTAATTGAAGAATCAGATATCATTTATATTGGTGGTGGAAATACAATTAATTTAGTGAAAATAATAAAAAAGTATGAAATTGATAAATTACTATATAACGCATATGAAAATGGAACCGTAATGGCGGGAATAAGTGCTGGAGCAATTTGTATGTGTCGTTTTGGAATATCAGATTCAAGAAAATATAAAAAAGATAGTAAAAAATATACGAGAGCAACTGGGTTAGGATGGATAAATCTTTTAATTTGTCCTCATTATAATGCTGAAACAAGAAGACAGAGATGGACTAAAAAAATAATGAAAAGGACATTTAAAGTGCCATGTATTGCGTTAGATAATTGCACAGCTATAGAAATTATTGATGATAAATATAAAATTATTAAGTCAAAAAAGAATGCATCAGTAAAAAAAATTTATTGGAAAAATGGAGAATATAAAAAAGAAGAAATAGAGAATGAAGAACAAATAAAAAAATTATCAAATTTACTTAAAATGTATTGAAAAAACAAAAGAAAACTGTTATAATAATATAATCTTATGTAAAGGAGGTTCTACAAATTATGTATAATGTAGAACAAATTGAGATTCGGTATGAAGAATCTGACACTGTTTTTGTAAAAGGATCTTATAAGGATTTGGAATCTTTTTTCAAGAGCGGTTACATCAAGAAGTCCGGGAGCAATGGCTACTTTGAACTCTTGAGACCAACGAGGGTTTTTGTATTCGGAAATTGTGGAAAAAATGGCTGTTTTCTTCATGAAATGAAAGCTGCTATCTTGGCTCATTATGACAAGAAGAAAATCACAATGCCGATTACAGATCAATTCAATAACGATTTCAAATCAGGCAAAGTTCATATTAAAATGGATGATGCATCAGTTGTAATTGAATAGTTGAAAAAAGCGAAAAGCTGTGCTGTACTGGTTTATAGTACAGCTTTTTGTGACTTTATAAAGTAATAAAAATTAGAATATTTAAGGAATGGTATTTTTGATTTATAATATATTGACAAATAAAGACAAAAATGTTAACATTAAAAACAATTAAATTAACTATGTAAAAAAGAAAAAAGTAGAGTTCTATAAGTCAAAATAAAGAGAGATAATGGTTGGTGGAAGTTATCAGAATATAGAAATCGAATTACAATTCTTATAGTAGTTACGTAAATGATTACGAAAATCAAAATAAGGCAAAAACTTGTTTAAATAAAAACAAGAAATTGTAAATAAAGGTGGTACCACGAGTCAATTCGTCCTTTAACAGGATTGAATTGACTTTTTTGTATTTAAGAAAGTTTTTTCTTAAACTACCAGAAAAATTAAGGAGGAAATATGGAAGGATTAGAATTAATTAAAAGAAAAGCTGTTCAAATTATTTCTGAAGAAGATTTGGATAAAAAGTTAAAATCAGGAAAAAAATTAACAATTAAACTTGGAGCAGATCCAAGTAGACCAGACTTACATTTAGGACATACAGTTGTTTTAAGAGCTTTAAAAACATTTCAAGAAATGGGACATGAAGTTGTTTTTATAATTGGTGATTATACAGGTATGATTGGAGATCCAACAGGAAAAAGTAAAACTCGTCCAGCTTTAACATATGAACAAGTTCATTCTGCAGGAGAAAGCTATTTTAAACAAGTTACAAAAATACTTGATCCAGAAAAAACAAAAATTGTATATAATTCAGAATGGTTATCAAAATTAAATTTTAAAGATGTACTAAGTTTAGCAAGCAAGTATACAGTTGCAAGAATGCTTGAAAGAGATGACTTTAAAAATAGATATGAAAATAATATGCCATTAAGTATGCATGAATTGTTTTATCCTCTAATGCAAGGATATGATTCTGTTGCAATTAATGCTGATATTGAAATTGGAGGAACAGATCAAACATTCAACTTATTAGTAGGAAGAGAGCTTCAAAAAAATTATGAACAAGAGCCACAAGTTGTAATAACATTCCCATTATTAGTTGGACTAGATGGAAAAGATAAAATGAGTAAATCATTGGATAATTATATAGGAATTGATGAAAGTCCAGAAACAATGTATGAAAAAGCAATGAAAATTCCAGATGATGTATTATTTGATTACTATAAATTAACAACTGATTTAGACTTAGCAGAAACTGATAAATTAATTAAACAAGATATAATAAAAGCACATAAAGTATATGCTGAAGAAATTATAAAAATGTATCATGGAGAAGAATTTATAAAACAAGCAGAAGAAAGATATGGAAAAGTGGCAAAAGGTGGAATTCCAGAAAACATAAAAGAAGTAAACTTAAGTAGTGAATCATCAGAATTTAAATTATGCGACATATTAGTAAAAGTAGGATTTGCATCATCAAAAAGTGAAGCAAGAAGAATGATACAAGGTAATGGGGTAAAAGTAAACTCAGAAGTAGTTAATGATATAAATGCTACAATAGAAATAAAAGGTGATGTTGTTATTCAATTTGGAAAAAACAAATTTATAAAGGTTGTTTAAATCTGTTGGAAAGGAATGAATAACAAAATGGAAAAGAAAAAAACGAAGTTATCAAAATGGCATATAGCTATAATTATAATTGGAATTATTTTTAATGGAATAGGAATAATACATTCAAATTTATGGTTTGATGAAGCTTATTCTGTTGGAATGGCATCACATAATTTTGGTGAGATATGGAATATAGGTGGTCATGATGTGCATCCAGTATTGTATTATTGGATACTGAGCATAATAAATGTTATATCTGGTGGAAGTGTAATTGCATACAGAATATTTTCACTAATTTGTATAGCACTATTAAGTATATTAGGTTATACTCATATTAGAAAAGATTTTGGAGAAAAAACAGGAATATTATTTTCATTTTTTGCGTTATTCTTACCAGAAATATGTATATTTGCAAATGAAGTAAGAATGTATTCATTAGCAGTATTGTTAGTGACAATATGCGCAATATATGCATATAGAATTTTTAAAGGCGATACTTCATGGAAAAATTGGATAATATTTGAAATATCAAGTTTAGCATGTTTATATGTACACTATTATGGTCTAATGGCAGCTGGATTAATACATGTGATAATGCTAATAAACTTTATAAAAAATCATAGATCACAATCAATAAAAAGAATAATATTATTTGGAATTGCATTAGTTATGTTATATATACCATGGCTAGTTTACTTTGTTAGTCAATTAGAACATGTAGCAAAAGGATTTTGGATTGGATTTGAGTTTCCAAATACTATAATTGAATTATTAAGCTATCAGTATATAGGAAATTTAAATTATTATGTATGTTTTTCAATATCAATATTGTTATACATATATTTAGGAGTACAATTATACAAAATTAAAAAAGCTAAGGAAGATATATTACCTGTCAAATTATCAATAGGAATATACTTGGCAGTAATTATTGCAGCGGTCTTAATAACTGTATTAGCTAAAACATCAATAATATTTTATAGATATTTATTTGTAATAACTGGTTTATATATCTTTACATTAAGCTTTATATTAGCTAAATCTAAAAATAAAAAAATGGTTACTTTAATATGTATAGTAACAGCAGTTTTAGCTATTGCAAGTAATGTAAAAATGATAGAAGTAAATTACAATTCAGAAAATACAAAACCAATTGAATATTTAAACGAGAATATACAACCAAATGATGTAATTGTATATACAGATATAGGTTCAGGTTCAATAGTTGCAGTTAATGTAACAAATAATAAACAATATTATTATAATGAGGAAGATTGGGGAGTACAAGAAGCATACAAAGCATTTGGACCTCAAATGGATACATATATAACACCTGATTTTATTAATGAATTATCTGGAAGAATATGGATAATAGATGGTACTTCAGATGCATGTTATAAAAAATATTTTAGTGATGAACAACAATACACATATGTAAGTCAGCAATCATTTTCTACTAAATATCATGAATATAATTATGTAATAACATTAGTTGAAAAAGATGGAACTAAATAAAGGAGAAAAAAATAGTAAATGGAAGATAAAATTAAAATACAAAAGATAAAACTTGGTTTGTCAATTGGAGTTTTAGGAATTGTTTCAACAATTACAGCATATCTTATTACATTGCTTGTCAATAAAATTAATATAGTAACAGATCAAAATAAATTTGTTATAACATATTTAATAAATGCAATTTCAATATATGTTATAGGGTATGGCTCGATTAAATTATTATTAAAAAACACAGATAATGTGGAAAAAAAAGAAAAGAAAAAAATAAGAATAGCTAACTTTTTGTTACTAATAGTAATATTAATAGGTTCAGCTCAAATAGTAAATATAATAACTCAAATTATTCTAACAATTATAAAGTCAATTTTCTCGATACAGATAAATAATAATGTTGCAGAGCTTATGGAAACATCGGATTCAATATCTCTAATATTATTTGCAGTTATTTTAGGACCTTTATTTGAAGAGCTAATATTTAGAGGAACTTTATTAAAAAAGTTGAGGGTATTTGGAGATAAAACTGCAATAATATATACCGCAATAGCATTTGGTTTATTTCATTGTAATATAGCTCAAATTCCATTTGCAATTACCGCGGGACTTATATTAGCATATACAGTTGTAAAAACAAATAATATAGTGTATTCTATTATATTACATATGATTTTAAATGGATTGAGTGTGGCATTAACAATATTACTTAAAGGAAATCAATATATAATTATAATGTTGATTATGCTATTAATATTTGCATGTATAATTTTAACTTTGATATTTGTACCAATAAAACTATCAAATAAAGAAGTAAAAATAGAAAATGAAAGTAAATATGAAAAAAAGAATTTATACAAAAACATAGGTTATATTTTTTCAGTAATATCAATAGTAATATTAACAATAGTATCAGCTATTGATATATAAAATGAATGGAGGGAAAAAATGGTATTAGAATTTTTTAAAGCAATTATATTTGGTATAGTTGAAGGAATAACAGAATGGTTACCTGTAAGTAGTACAGGACATTTAATATTAGTAGAAGAGTTTATAAAATTTACAAAAGTTTCAGATAACTTTTTTAAAGTATTTGATGTTGTAATACAATTGGGAGCAATACTTGCAGTAGTATTAATTTATTTTAAAGATATATGGCCTTTTACAAATGATACAAAAAAGGCATATACAAAACATGGACTATTATCACATCTTGATAAAAATATAACAAATTTATGGGGAAAGATATTAGTTGCATGTGTACCAGCAGCTATAGTAGGACTACTTTTTGATGATAAATTTGAAGCGCTATTTTACAATCCAGTTTGTGTTTCAATAGCTTTAATAATATTTGGTATTGCATTTATAGTAATAGAAAATTGGCATAAAGGAAGAAAGTCTAGAATAAATAGTGTACCAGCAATTACATATAAAGATGCATTAATAATTGGAGTATTCCAATTATTAGCAGCAATATTTCCAGGAGTTTCTCGTTCTGGAGCAACAATAATAGGAGCTTTATTAATAGGTGTATCAAGAAAAGTTTCTGCTGAATTTACATTTTATTTAGCAGTTCCAGTAATGTTTGGAGCAAGTTTATTAAAGATAGTAAAATATGGATTAAATTTTACAGGAACAGAGATAGCGTTATTAATACTTGGAATGGTAACTGCTTTTATTGTATCATTATGGATAATAAAATTCTTAATGAATTATATCAAAAAACACGATTTCAAAGTATTTGGATGGTATAGAATTATATTAGGTGCATTAGTATTATTATACTTTTTAGTAATAAAATAAATTGTATACGAAATAACTATAATTTAAATAAAACCCAATATTAAGTTTTTACTTAATATTGGGTTTTTATTTTTATATGATGATTTTTTATTTAATTGTAATAAAATTAAATAAATTGAATAAAGTATATTATTAATATTTACAATTTAACAGAGTTGTGATATAATAAAATTCCTGTTGTAAATTACATCAGGTAAAAGCTTCCATGTTTGACATTATACGAGAGACAGAGCAGAAAAAATTTTTTAGGAGGTGAAATCTAATGCACTATGAAGATGCATGGGTCGAAATGAATGTCAAGGAGCTGAGAAAACGGTCGATTCAATTAAGTGGATATTATTATGATGGGCATTTAATTCTCATCAGAGGTAATTCGCCTGATTATCACATTGATCTTATTAAAAGCAATGGGATAAGGGCTATTACTGTAAATGAATGCTTAATTGATTATCGAGAAATCTCCAAAGAAGGAAATATCAAAAGACGAATGGAAATTTTTATGGATGCTGTTCGGAATTTTGATTTCTATTTCTTGGTAGACAAAAAGCTCAGTGACCTTATCGAATACGGCTACGAAGAGGATAATGACTAAGTCATTATAAGCGAAAACAAGCAGAAACAGTTGAAATACTGTTATCTGCTTGTTTTTGTTTAAATTTGTGATTAACATATTAATTAGATAATATAAAATTTATGAAATAAAAAATATTGCTAAGTAATATTCGTTTTGATAAAATATATCTATAATTTGTAAATAAATTATAGATATTCTTTTATTATTTATAAATTACAGAAGCTTAAAGCGTATTAAATTCAAAAGAAAATAAGGGGAGGAAATGGATATATCAAAATTAAAAGAAAAGAGCAAAACAAGTTCTGAAAAAAATAAAAAAGATCATGGAACAAGAAATATGATAATTTTTTTAGTAATTTTTTCAATTGTATGTATTGGAGTTACATCATTTCTTATATTAAAAAATAACAATTCGAAAATTAGTAATGTGATGGAAAACATTAAAGAAAATGTTTCAAAAAATAAAAATGAACAAAGTCAAAATGATGTACAAGGGGTATTTTCGCTAAATGATACATATGCTGAAAATCCAATTAAAATATCAAAAAAAAAAATCTCTATAAACGGAAAAAGCGATGTAGATGGGGAATGTATTCAAATAGATGGAATGAAAGATGAAAAATTGCAACAAAAAATAAATGATAATATAAAAGAAAAAATGACAGATTGGTGCAATTCAAACAATGGAAAAGTATTAAATAATATAGATGTAAAATGTACTGCAAATTTTGGAAATGCTATATCTATTAAAGCTGTAAAAGATTTTGATTCATATAACCAATATGATTTTTTTGTAATGAATATAGATTTATCAACTGGAAATGAAATAAAATTTAATGAAATGTTTACAAGTAATGCAGGAACAAAAAGCATTATTTCTGAAAGTGCATATGACACATATACTGAGAATGCTTCAGGAGGAGATATGACGGATCTTAATGATGAACCCGTATTTTCAGATGGAAAAGAAAATGAAGATTCTTATTATGAAACTGAAGAGGAAAAAGAAGAAAGAAAAGATGAATATGCTAAAACTGAAGATAAGGTATTTAAGTTACTAAATAGTTATAATAATGATAATAATTTAAAATTTTATTTTACTCCAAGATGTATCAATATTTATGATAATGACAATAAAACTATAACAATAAAAATGAAAAAATATTATAGTCAAATTGCAATTTATAACAGATTTAAAACAAATGATACCATATATGATGGAAAATATGAAAATCAAGATATAATTGAAAATAAAAATATACCTGTGTTTGTATCAACAAATACAACAAATGTTGGGGTAGATGTTGCTTTATCAGATCCTGTAGATATTGTGTATTTAAATCAGCAGAAAAAATCAGATAATATTTTTTATAATGTAGTAATTGATAAATCTTATGAAGGAGAAAAAGACAAGAACTATAATACAATATTAGAAAATGTTAAAAAGATCGCTTTGGAAAAAATTAAACAAAAAGAAGAAGAAAATAAAAAGAATGATAGAACAAGTTTTTATCAAATTAGTGTTTCTATAGGTAATTATATCGGATATGATATTTCAGTAAGTATTTCTGAATATAGTGTATCTGCTAGTAATAGAGAAAATTTTTATAACGGTACATTAAGTTATTTACAAAGTGGTAATTATATAATTTATTGGGAAAATGATGAATATGATGAGGATTATAATCCTTGGAAAAAATATATAAATAATTCCAAAGAAATTATGGTAGAAAAGGGATATATTGACTATAATTATGATTCAAAATCAAAAGAATTGGTTGTTAAGAAAATTGGAGAAACTACAGTGAAAAATAAAGCAACAATTGAAAATAACACTAATAAAAATGAAACTCCACAAAATAATAAAACCATTGTAATAGATGCAGGACATCAAGCAAAAGGGAATAATGAAAAAGAGCCAATTGGTCCAGGAGCAAGTGAAACAAAAGCAAAAGTTACTGATGGAGCAACAGGAGTTTCTACAGGACAAAAAGAATCAGAGCTAAATTTAAAAGTGTCACAAATGTTAGAGCAAGAGCTAACAAAAAAAGGATATAATGTAATAATGACAAGAACTGAAGAAAATGTGAATATGAGCAATAGTGAAAGAGCACAAATTGCAAATAATGCAAATGCAACAGCTTTTATAAGAATTCATGCAAATTCTGCGGATAGTAGTTCTGCTAAGGGTGTTTTAACAATGTGTCAAACATCACAAAATAAGTATAATGGTAATTTAGCAGATAAAAGTTATTCATTATCTAAATCAATTGTTGATAATGTTGCAAAAACAACAAACACACAAAATAGAGGTGTTACAAGAACTGATGATATGTCTGGAATAAATTGGTGTAAAGTACCTGCCACAATTGTTGAAATGGGATTTTTAAGCAATTCAGATGAGGATAAATTATTAGCTGATGAAAATTATCAAAAAAAGATTGTAAATGGAATTATTAATGGATTGGAAGAATATTTAAATAGTTAATCTAATTAGTTTAATAAAAATTAGTAAAGAAAAATGTTGTTATCTAATACAAATTTGGATAACAACATTTTTTTATTATTAAATTAAATTAGCAATATCATCTGGAATATTTGCAATATATTCAACAGGTGTATTTTTAATAGGGTGTATAAATTTTATTTTATATGCATGTAATAACTGTCTTTTAAATTTAGAATCATGCTCTCCATAAAGAGTATCTCCTAAAATATAATGTCCAATAGCAGACATATGTACTCGTATTTGATGAGTTTTACCAGTTTCAAGTAGACACTTTACAACAGAATAATCAGAATGCTCTGAAGTAACTTCATAATGAGTTATTGCAGTATCACCATCTGATCTAATACATCTTTCAATTATACTTCCATCTTTTCGTCCAATAGATAAATTAACAGTTCCTTTTTTATTATCAAATATTCCAGAGCAAATTGCAATATATTCCTTTTGAAAATTCTTTGATTTCATTTGTGAAATAAGACATTCTTGAATATATTCATTTTTGGCAAAAATAACAATTCCAGAAGTATCTTTATCAAGACGAATAACAGGTCTAATTTTCTTTTTTAGTCCAATAGAATCAAAATAATATTTAACACCATTAGACAAACTATTTTCATAATGCAACATAGATGGGTGAATTGGTAAATGAGGAGGTTTATTAATTACTAAATAATATTCATCTTCATATAAAATATCCAAATCCATTTTGACAGGAACAATATTACTACTATCCTCAATAAAATCAATTCTTGCAATAATTACATCATTAGTTTTTATAGATTTTGAAACATAAGTAGGTTCACCATTTAAAAAAATATTTTTACTATTTTTCAATTTAAGCAAAAGCCTATCAGAAATATGAAAATAAGCTTTTAAAACTTCTTTAACATTTGTATAGCAATCATGTTCTTTAACAACATATCTTAAATCCATAATTTCTCCAATCTTAAAGTGTGTTAACGGTGAGGAAATGGTGGGTTGACAACCACTGACAACCATTGCCTTACATTAGAGATTAAACCTCTCTGTTTAAATTTCCATTTGTATAATTTTCACCTTCTAATCTAGTGCCTTGTTTTGTGCTTTTTATAATTGTGTTAATATCAGATAAAGATTCATCTAAAAAGTCTAATCTAACAGATGTTACATTTAAATCAGTTGAGTCTATACTTGTAATTTTTGAGTTATATATTGTTGTTATTCCATTTTCAACTTGTAATTTAAATTCTAGTCCTAATCTATCTTTTAAATAAAAATCCGAATAATCTTTACAATGTTTTGAACATTTTAAGTAACATTTATTTGACTTTCCAAGTAGACAGTAATTTGAATTCATTACTGGTGTGTTACCATAAACTATTAATTCTTTTTGAAATTTGTCTGATAAAGCAAGCAAAGAATCTTTACTTAGTTCTGGGGACAATGTGCATGTAGATATTCCATATTTTTGTAAGTCATTTAATGTTAAATCATTAAAAATATTAAAAGTATAATTAGCAATAAATTCATATTTATCTGAATATTTTTCTAATAATTTTAAGTGTGAAATATTTGATAAAACAAATCCTTTTATTTTAGAAAAGTCAGACAAAATTTTATCAAAATTGTATTTCATAAAGTTTTTTGAAACAGTTGGTAAATATATGTATGTATTGATTTTTTTTGTTAATGTTTTTAATATATCAAAATAGTTTGCATCTATAAAATATTTATATGGAATATATATTTTATCAACTTTTTCTAACAAAGAGTAATCAAAATACCTATTAAAATTATTAAATAAAACTGCTACACTTTTTTTCACTTTCTTTGAACCATCATTATTGTTAAAAGAAATAGGCAAAAGATCAGTATGTAATTCTCTTGAAAATCTATTTTGAGCAACTGTTTCAATTTTTTCAATTGCAGTTCTTCGTAATTCATTTAAACAACCAATTGAAGGGATAAATATATTATCATCTAAATCTATTTCGATATGTTCAAAATAAAATGGTGTATTTTTAGTTTTTGTAATTTGACTTATAACTCTTTCATGAGTAATAGGAGCATTTATTGCTGAAACAGGTTTTACAGGAGATGTAATTGTAAAATATATATTACTAAATACGTCATCAGGGTCATCAGTTGTATTAATAACAGTCATTGTAATTGGTTCATCTTTTTTTATTTTTAGAATACAATCAAAACCTTTTTTTATGTTTTCTTTGTTTATACTATCTAAAGAAATTCTAGTTAGCTCTTTACTAGACATTTTATAAACTTTATCTCCAACAGATATATTTCCTTTCATTCTTCCAATTGTAACAGGTTGAAAAGGTAGAGATTCTTCTATATTACTATTACCAACCATTAATTCAGAAATCGTATATGTACCAGATTCTTTTTCTAAGCTTATTGTATCTCCAATTGACAATATTTCGTTTGCAGATATATCAATATGACCTTTTTCAGGATTAAATTTCTTTACGGTACCAAGTAATAATCCCATATTATTTGGCTTTTCTGTAAATACTAAATCTTTATTATATTCATTTTCTAAATGACCAGAAGAAAATCCACCTCTATTAAATACTTGCATTAGTATTTTTTTGTCTGCATAATCTACAATATATGGTTTTCCAGATAAAGCTAAATCGATATATTTTCGATATATTTTTGTAACAGCAGCAACATATTCTGGAGTTTTCATTCTTCCTTCTATTTTGAAACATTTAACTCCTGCTTTTATTAATTTCGGAATAAAGTCTAGTCCACAAACATCTCTTGTACTTAGTAAATATCCAGAATCTAATGTTTCTTTGTAATTTGAATTAGATTCAGATTTTATTAAACTATATGGAAGTCTACAAGGTTGGGCACATTTTCCACGATTACCTGATCTACCACCAATCATACTAGAAAATAAACATTGGCCAGAATATGATATACATAAGGCTCCATGAATGAATGTTTCTATTTCAATGTTAGAGTTTTTACATATATATTCTATTTCAGAAATTGATAATTCTCTTGAAAGCACAGCTCTTGAAAAACCTAACTTTTCTGCAAGTAATGCTCCTTCTAAATTATAAATTGTCATTTGAGTGCTTGCATGTATTGGTAAATCTGGAAAGTTATGTATTAAGTAATTTGCAAGACCTAAATCTTGAACAATTATTGCATCAATTCCATACTCGTATGCAGTTTTGGCTATTGAAATTGCATCACTTAGTTCATTATTCTTAATTAAAGTATTTAATGTCAAATGTGTATGAACATTTCTTAGTTTTGCATATGTAATTGCTTCTTGCAAATTATCAAGTGAAAAGTTTGTAGCCGAAGCTCTAGCACTAAACATATCTGCACCAAAGTATACGCTATCTGCACCATTTTGAACAGCAGCTTTTAAACAATCAAAATCACCAGCAGGTGAAAGTAATTCAATAGATTTATTCATAAAAAATTTCATTCCTTCCTTGCTTTTTCCGTTATTATTGGAAAAGCATAAATTATCATATGTTTCTAAAATTTTTGTTTAAATATATCATAATTTGTCTGAGGTGTAAAGGTAGAAAAAAAGCAGAGTTGCAAAATTATATAATAAAATAGTTGGTTTTAATTAATAACAATTACATATAATTTTTGATAGTGATAAGTTATAAAAAAGTTGTTTTCTGTTTAAAAGGTGCCATAAGTATACATAATTTGCATAAACAGTAAATATATAGTATAATATAAATGGAGTTTAATAAATAGGTTACATCTATTTAGAAGGGAGATGAATATATGATAGAATTTTTTAAGAAAAATAAAATATTTTTTATAGTATTAACAACTATCATTATTATAGTATTAGGAATAACATTAGGAATAGGCATATCAAAAAAGAAGAAAGCAAAAATTCAACAAGAAGAGCAAGCAAAGGTTCAGCAAGAACTTATAAGTAATAAAGAAAAGTTAGATAAAGCAGAAGAGCTAAAAAATGACATAAATAAAACAGAAAAAGAGAAAGATGAAGAAGAATATACAGACGAATATAAAGAATATTTAAAATTGTCTGATGAAGAAAAGAAAAAAGTAGAAGCTGTTCCAAGAAAAATAAAAGTCGATTACAGCAACTTAGATAATATAAGGAAAGATCAAGAAGAAGACCTAAATAAAAAATATGTTCTACCAGATGATAAAAAAAGTGAAGAAAAAGAAGAAGAAAAAAAGGATGAGAATAATGACGATAAGAAAGATGTAGAAGTACTTCCAACAAAATTTGATTTAAGAGATAAAATAGATATAAAAGTTGAAAATCAACAGACATTTGGATTATGTTGGGATTTTGCATCATTAAAGTCACTAGAAACGAATCTAGCTTTAGTTAAAGGTGAAAATTATGATTTTTCAGAAAGTCATATAGATTATATTACTTCGAAAGAAATGTCTGGAAATTATAGAACACTACATGATGGCGGAAATTTTGAAGATATGATTAAATACTCTAACTTAAATAAGGGATTTGTTTTAGAAGAAACTGTACCTCTTGATGATTATGAAGAATATGAATACAATACATTTTATAATACTAAAAGTGAAGATATAACAGTAGTAAAGGATGTTAAATTTCCATCTTTTACTAAAAGTGAATTTAATGAAAGCCAAGTAGATGAAAAATTCAAAGAATTTCAGGCAACAATAAAAACTCACATAATGAATTATGGATCTGTATATGCAGTTATAATGGCTCCAGATTTTGGAAAAAATTGTTATTATAAAGATAGTGATGATATAAATTTATCAAGAGGCTATCATGCTGTATCAATTGTAGGTTGGGATGATAATTATTCTAGGGAAAATTTTAAATCACCTACAGGAAAACAACCTGAAAAAAATGGTGCTTATATTGCATTAAATTCTTGGGGAGATTCTTGGGGAGAAAATGGATATTTTTATATTTCATATGAAGATATAAAAGTAAATAGCAATTTAAATGGTATTATATCAACAGATACAAATGATTTGGTGAAATTATCAGATTTCAATAATGAAAAATTGGAAAAATATATAGAAAATACTTTTTATGATCAAATTATAACTGTAAAAGGAAAAAAGTGTATTAGACCAGCAACTTTGGATTCTACGAGAAGAATTGATTTATCAAATTCAGGACTAGATAATTTAAATGGTTTAGAATATTTTAAAAATATTTACGAATTAGATTTGTCAAATAATAATCTTGAAAATATTGATAAATTAGAGACATTGGAATATCCTGAAAATTACGCATTAAGATTAAATTTATCAAATAACAATATAAAAGATGTTTCTGCTCTAAAAGATAAAAAGTTAGACGCTTTATTTTTAGATGGAAATAAAAATGTAAAGGGATATGGGCAAGTTACAAAAGTTTCATATTTATCATTAGAAAATTGTGGTATAACCGAATTAGAGGACCTGTCATCAATTACTGAGCTAAGATGTATAAATTTGTCTAATAATAATATTTCAAATTATGATAACATAGAAAATTTTGATTATTTATATAGTGTAGATTTATCAAATAATAATTTGGAAGATTTATCTAAAATTAATAATATATTAAATAATGAAAATATTATAATTATGGATTTATCAAATAATAATTTAAAGGATATTTCAAATTTAAAAGATAATAATCATATTTATACTTTAGATTTATCTAATAATACAGAAATAGCAGACTTTACACCAATTAAATCATGTGCAGGATTATCTTATTTAAAAGTAGAAAATTGTGGTATAAAAAATGCTGAGGATGTATTAATAAATTCTTATCAAGATGAATTCTTAGGTAATGTAAATTATGATGAAGAGGATTATTACGATGGGGACTATGATTATTGGGGAATTTCATACGATTTATCTAATAATGTTGGAATATCAAATATTAAGGCATTAAAAAACGCATCAAATATTAAATTAGAAAATTGTGAAATAAAAGATGTATCAGAGCTAAAAGAATTAGAATATTTATATGGGGTTGATTTATCAGGAAATAAAGAAATTTCAGGAGATTTAAGTGAAAAATATCTTAGTTCATTAAATGTAAGCAATTGCAATTTAAATGAGAGCTTTAATTTCTTTAATGTTGCTGGTGTGGATATAATAGATATTAGAAAAAATAATATAAATGACCTGGAAGCATTAAAGAAAAAGACAAATTATTCTTCTATATTAATTGATGAATATACTGATGAAACTAAGCTTCCAGAAAATGTTTTTGTTGAAGCAGATAAATATGATGTTACAATAGAAGTACCTAGTGCAAATGATACAACAATTAATTTAACAAAATTAATAAAAGATGATGAATTTTTTGGAATGATTAAAAGTATTAACGGAAAAAAATATTCGAATGTTCTTATAAATATACCAATTAATAGTAAAAAAACAGAAATAAAATTAAGTACATATGGTAATATAAATTGTGAAGATGCAACTATAAAATTTAAGGTAAATAAAAATTTAAATTCTTTAGGTATAGCAGTAACTAGAAAACCAGATAGAATAGATTATGCACTTGATGAGCAAATAAATACAAACGGAATAAAAGTTGTAAATAAATATCAAAATTATATAGAAAAAGAAACAAATAATTTTGAAATAGGAGAAACAAAGGGAATTGATACCAATAAAGCTTTAGTACCAGTAACACAAAATAAATTCGTGACAGCTTTTTCTGTAAATATAATTGGAATGAATAAAGAAATAGATGATGGAGATCTATTAGATGAAGATCTAATAATACCAGAAGATTTTGAAGGTGAATTTCCAACATTAACTTTTCAAACTGATGAAATGTATAATATAGCAAAATCATATTGGAGTGGAAATATTTTAAATTCAAATAAGTATGCTAAAACAATTGTGTTGAAAAGTAAGAAGGAATATAACAAATACGAAATACCAATGTATATTCCAAGAGAATATTTATATGATATTGAGGGATTAAAAGCAATGATTAATTCAGATATATATATAGAATTCCATGAAGATGTAGACAATAGTATTATAACTTCAGAAGAGTTAAAATACTTTGATAAATTTGAGAATTTACAAAATATATATATTATAACAAGTAAGACAGACAAAAGTCAAGTAATCGTTGATCAAAGTAAATATAACATAATCTTACAAAATGGTGTTGGATAATAATATACAACAGGATATTAATATTATGAAAAAACATCATTTACTTCACATAAAACACAAAATAACACTTATCGAAAGGTAAGTGTTATTTTTATTGCTAAACATTGTTCGCTTTTTCATTTTATAGTAATTATAAAATGAAAAAGTTGAATTATAAGGAATAAAAAGTATATTTTATGGTAATTAAATCCTTGGAAATATTGACAAAATGTTAAAAAAATAGTAAAATATACATCTATTCTCCAAATGGAGTTTAGTCGTATCAACTATGGCGTCATTTGGCGTCGCATACCCATAAGGAGGTAAAAAAAATGGGTTTTGTAAAAAGGTCGGGGAATCTCATTGATGTATGGCAATTAAATACACCATGGCACAATGCAGATGAAGTAGGAGCATCGTCTAATCCAATTGTAATTTCCAAAATTACAAAAAGTGAGCTTCGGTTCTTAAGGAAATTGGCCAAAAGGAAATTTGCAACCGATGAAGGATGGAGAAATATTGAAAACAATATTTATTCATTGTCAAAGTACTATAAGGCAGATTTTGAGGATGTATTTCGTGGCCGGATGACTCAGTCTATTGCACGAATTGATGATGGCTACTTTGTTGTAGGCATAATTCAGGCAGTTGTTAAGACTATAAGCAGACTGTACTCTGAGGAAGAGATGAGTCGGCAGAAAATGTCTGAGACTGTAAAGGAATTGACATATCCTGAATGGTACAAAAATTCTTGCGTAAGACTCCATTACTACGTAGAAAATGGACTTCCGGAATGCTACTCCAAAGATGCCAATCTGAGGAGTGAGGCAGAAGCAATCATAATGGATAATGTGATTGTTGAAGGTAAGCCTGATGGATTTGAAGTAAGTGGACCACTTTTCTTTGTTGAACAATATGTTTTTTCGATGAAGTGGAATCACCGGCCTAAAAAGCTGTAATTTTTAAACCCGAACTTGAAAGGTGCGGATCGATAACTGTTTAAAGTAATCGATTCGCATCTTTTTATATTACAAAATAATTTTTGAAAGTTAATCGGAAATTTTTATTTATAGTGATAATATTTAAAAGAGCTTAATACATTAAATAAATTATGGAAATGCTGAATATGTTGAAAATACAGAAATATCTACTGATAATGTGTTAAGTGCAATAAAATTTAAAAATCAAACTCAATTTAATGCACGAAAATATACACTTTAATTTATCATGGAACACCCCAAAAAAACGTGGGATTGTCTGTACACTGGCTCTAGATCCGATCATATAGGAAATATAATTACAGAGCCTACAGTTAAAAGGCTAAGTAGATATGAATTTGAATAAAGTAATGGTAAAATAGATATCTTAAAAGATATCTATTTTACTTTACAAAAAGAAATAAGTATAATAAAATATGCTAAAAGAAAGGTCAAAATATATGAGTTATATTATACGAAAAAAAGAAAGAAAAGATTGTAAAGATATTGCACATGTTGTAACAGGTGCATGAAACGAAACAGATTTATAAAAACAAGAGTTTTTCAGAAGTTAAATTTGATTGAAAATGTTTATTTTTTTGAAAATATAATTAATATAAATTGGTAAAAATAGAGGTATTAAATGATGAAAAAAGAGCTTGAAAATTTTATTATAGAAAGTGACATTCAACTTGATTATTTTGAAGAAGTTGTAAAGCATATTGTTGAAAATAAAAGAAGAATATTGAATTTAAATCGTGGACAAATAACATATTGTTTAATTAACATACAAGCAAAAATATAAAAAAATAAGTAAAAATGCTAAAGCAAGGAGAAAGTATATGAGTAATAACTATGAATTTTTTATAGCAGGTAGAGCTAGAAATAGAGAAAATATATTAAAAATATGCAATATTTTTGATAAGTATAATATATCATATTATTGTTTTATAAAAAATGAAAATAAGTGGGGATTTGGAAATGAAAATCAAACTATTGAAGAAAAACAAAGAGAGTTTGAGTCATTAAATTTAAAAAGTGATGCTGTTTTAAATTTGTTCAAAACAGATTTAGAAGGAGAAAAAAGCTCAAAAAAACTGTTATTAGTGTTACCAGCAGGAAAAGCTGCACATATCGAATCTGGAATTGCATATGGTTTAGGAAAAAAATGTTATGCAATTGGTGAGTATGAAGCAACAGATTCTTTATATAACATATTTGAAAAAATATTTAAAAATGAAACTGAATTAGATGAATTTTTGAAAAAATACAATAAGTAGTAGGTGATATAAAATGAGAATAATACTAGCTTCAGCCTCAAAACAAAGGCAAGACATATTTAATATGATAGGGTTAAAATATGATGTAATTACAAGTGATGTGCCAGAAGAAAGTAATCAAACAGAACCAGATAAATATGTTGAAGAGCTTTCATTAAATAAAGCTAAATCTGTCAAAAAACAAATTAAGGATAAAGCAATAATTATTTCTGCAGACACTATCATATATAGTAATAATAAAATATATGAAAAACCCAAAAGTAAAGAAGAAGCATACTCAAATTTAAAAGAATTGTCAAATAATAAATGTACAGCATATACAGGAATAACATTAATGGATTTATATAAAGAAAAAGTAATATGTTCAAGTTCTAAGGTAAATGTATATTTTAATGAAATAAAAGATGAAGAAGCAGAATGGTATGTAAATAATGAAGAAAAAATCTTCAAATGTTGTGGATTTGTTCCATTAGGTAAGGCTGCTTTATTTATTAATAAAATTGAAGGAGATTATAATACTTTATTAGGTATTTCTCCAGGTATAGTGTATAATAAGTTAAAAGAGCTGGGATATAGTTTTAATGATTTGAATTTTGAAGAGAGCTTATCTTAATGGTAGTCAATCTGATAAAAAAATGTATTAAATGGTCAAATTAATTATTTAGATAAATAATAATTTTTTAATAAAGATTTTATTTAAAATTTTAATAAGAAAGGTAGGAGTTATATAATGAAAAAGACAGGAAAAATTGTAATTGTATTAGTAATTATCTTATTAGTAGGAGGAATTGCATTTGGAGGATATTACTTACACAAAAAGAATGCGGAGTCAAAAAAAGAAATTGAAGAATTAAAAAATGAAATTACATCAATAAAAAGTGAAAAACAAAATAGTTCATTGGAAGAAAATTCTAAAATAGAAAATTCTAACACAGAAAGTAATGAAGTGAATACAGTAAAGAAAGAAGAAAAAAAAGAAAACACTAATAGCAATAAGGTTGAAGAAAACCAATCAAAAAATAAAACAAATACTGTAGGATATTCTAAATATTATGGAACATGGGAAAATGAAAGTAATTCTAGTGAATTAGAAATTAAAAGTATAGAAAATAATGTTATTGTATTTACATGGTTTATTTATAGATTAGCATCAATAGATGATGTAGCATTACCGATTGAAAATAATAAAGCAGTATTTTATTATAGTGGTGTTGATGATTCAAATTACAATAATGTAATTGAAGATAATGAGCACTATTATAGAAAAGCAATACTAGAATTAAAAGATAACGAGGTAACAGTTACTGTGGAAGAAGTTACAGCTGAAGAATATAGTAATAATTTAAATTTAGAAAAAGAATTTAGTGGTGGTGTATATATTACAGAAGGAGAATATGTATATAATAAAAAATAAATAGATAGAATTTTGATTTATATAAACCATATGCTGATATGTACTGATTCATATTAACATTTTTATGATTGTAATAAATGTATATGAAAAATTAGTAGAAAAAAGGAGAAGTTTAAAATGATTAAAATAGAAGATTTTTTAATAGAGGCAAAAAAACAAACTTATGCAAATGAAACAATAGAAAAAGCAAAAAGCACAAGACAGAATTCAAAAGATTACGAGTACAAAAAAGATAATATGGTTTACCATGATACATATTTTGGTGGTACTAATTTTATTGGAGAAGAAGTTGTTTACATTGATAATCAAACTTATTGGGCTATGAATTATTATGGAGTAACATTAGATGAAAGTTTAGGAGAAGAGGCAATGGATAATGCATTACGTCCAGCTTTAATGAATGTTGGTAAGGATAAAACTATAATACCAGTAAGAGGTCCAAAAGAATTTATTAATGGAGAATATAAATATTTATTTGAAGTTACAGGAGATATTAATTGTTTTGCTGGTGTTGAGAAAATTTATAAAAATGATAAGAAAATATATGAATTGAGATGTAATGGTGGATTAATTAAATAAGGAAAGATGTGACAAACTAAATGCAAAGAGAAGATTTTCAAATCCTCTCTTTTGTGTTATAATGGTAAAGTGTTAAAAGAGCTATTAAGAATTTTTTATAAATATAAAAGTTAAAAATAAAGTTAAAATATAAAAAGGGAAGATTGTAAAATATGATGTTAGGTGAAATAAAAAATACTTGTAGATTTGTTATGAATAGTAGTGAGCATGTAAAAATAAATTATTGTAGACTTGACAAATTTATAAAAAATATTGATTGTAATAATTTAAGAAATTGGTTAATGTATAATCCTTATAATTTATTAGATTTAGATATAGAAACAATTGTAAATTTATTATTATTTTTTGAATGTATTTGTTATTCATTTTGGGGAGATCCTAAATGGACTATGGAAACAGAAGAAGGCTGTAAGGATGGAAGTGATGCTCTTTTATATATTATGATTAATTATGTGAAAACATCAAATAATGTTGATTTTACTAAAATATCATTTGATGAATTTAAGCATTTATTAAAAGGAAATGTAGATATCCCATTATTAAAAAAGAGATATGAAACTATAACTGAAGTAAGCAAGGTTGTAAATGAAAAAATGAATGGTAATTTTTATGATTATATTAAAAATATATCTTTAGATATCGAATTATTCGATGTGATAGTTAATAATTTTGAAACTTTCAAAGATGAAAGAACATATAATGGTAAAACAATATACTTTTACAAACTAGCTCAACTTTTAACATCAGATATCCTACATATAAGAGAATATTTAGAAAATATTAAAGTAGATTATTCTAATTTAACAGGATGCGCTGATTACAAAATACCACAAACTCTACGTGCACTTGGTATTATAGAATATGATTATGAATTATCAAATATAGTAGATACAAAACATGAATTAGATATTTCTTCAAAATATGAAGTTGAAATTAGAGCTAGTCAAATAGTAGTGATTAATTATATTAAAAGTAAATTAAAAGAGGTTAAAGCAATAGATATAAATGATTATTTATTTACTTATTTAAAAAAAGTAAAAATATAGTAAGCCCATATCATTTGTGTAGAAATACAAATTATTAAAATGAATTTAGTTAACAGTACTAAAAAATAAAGAGATTTTTAAGAAACAGAAGGTTAAAGAGATTATTTTATGAAGAATACGCTGATGATGAAAAATGGCAACAACTTGTTGCCAAATTACCCTGGGTAATTTATTACTAAAACCAAAGAAGTATTAGATAAATTACCAACAGAAGAAATAAATTTGTATTTGAATATAGAAGAAGGTGGAGAGTAATATGGATATGTATCAAAAAAGAAAAAAGAGACAAGAAATGAAAAATAACGAAAATAAAGAAAAAATACAGAGCCAAATGAATATCAACTGGTACCCAGGCCACATGGCCAAAACCAAAAGACAAATAATAGAAGACTTAAAATTAGTAGACATAGTAGTAGAAGTATTAGATGCAAGAATACCAATTTCAAGTCAAAATCCAGATATCCAAGAATACATAAAAAATAAAAATAAAATAGAAGTACTAAACAAAGCAGATTTAGCAGATGATACACAAACAGCAAACTGGGTAAAATACTTTGAAAAGAACAATATTCCAGCTGTAATAACAGATTCAAACTCTGGCAAAGGAATACGAGAAGTAATTAAAAAAATCCATACTGTATCTGCTGAAACAAAGGAGAAATCTGCACAAAAAGGAAGAGCTGGAAGAAGTATAAGAGTATTAGTGCTTGGAATTCCAAATGTAGGAAAATCATCATTTATAAACAGAATTTCAAAGAAAACATCTGCAAAAGTTGGAAATAAACCTGGTGTTACTCGTCAAAAACAATGGATTCGTGTAGATGAGGGAATAGAGCTAATGGACACTCCAGGTGTATTATGGCCAAAACTAGGAAGTGAAGAAGTTGCAACAAATTTAGCATTTACTGGAACAATAAAAGATGATATTTTAGAAAAAACAGAAATAGCATTTTCACTATTAAAATATCTGGTAAAAAATTATAAACAAAATCTTTCTGAAAGGTATAAATTAGATAATAAAATTGAAGAAATAATGAATCAATCAGATGACATAGATGAAAATGACAAATATTTAGAAATATTTGAGCTAATTGGTACAAAAAGAGGTGCAATAATATCTGGTGGACGAGTTGATTATGAAAAAGTTTCAGGAATATTATTGGACGAGTTTAGAAGCGGAAAATTAGGCAAAATAACACTTGAAAAAGTTAAAATTTAAGGAGGAACTATTGGAAGATTTAATAGAAAGAGCAAAATCTCCAGAAGAAATAAATATGTTATCACCATTAACATGGGCATATGTTGGAGATTGTATTTATGAATTATATATAAGAACAGACCTAGTAAATAAAACAAAATTAAAACCACATAAGCTACATATTGAAACAATTAAATATGTAAAGGCAAAAGCACAAGCTGATATATTAAAAAGAATAGAAGAAAATCTAACAGAAAAAGAGCTAGAAATTGTGCGAAGAGGAAGAAATGCAGAAAATCATCATCTACCTAAAAATGCAGATCCAGCAGACTATATGTATTCAACAGCTTTTGAAGGTTTAATAGGTTATTTGTATTTAACAAAACAAGATGAAAGATTAAAAGAAATTTTTAAAATGTGTAAAGAATAGTATTTATGTTTGAAATAGAAAATATCAAATAATTAAGAAGATAAATGATGTTTTAAACTAATACTAAAACATTGATAATTAAACTTTGTATGAGAGGAAAAATAAATGAAAGAAATATTAATAATATGTGCAATGGAAAAAGAATCAAAAACAATAGCACAAGAGCTAAAATTACAAAAAGTTACAGAAACTATATTCAAAAAAAATAATATATCACTACTTATATCAGGAATAGGAAAACAAAAAACAGCAATAAATTTAACAAAATATTTATGTGAAAATATCAAACCAGATTTAATAGTAAATATAGGATATGCAGGTTCAACAGACATAAAAATAGGAACTTGGGTAAATATAACTAAATCATATAATTACGAATGGAATATACCAGGAGAAGAAAAATACAGTTTCTTAGACTATGGAAATCAAGAGCTAGAGCTAATAAAAAATACAGAAATACAAAAAGTAGAATGCTATTCAGCAGAAAGTTTTGTAACAAAAACTGACTTAACAGGGCACTTAGCATTTGATATGGAACTTCATTCAGTAGCAGTAATAGGTGATATGTTCAAAATACCAGTAATGTCTTTAAAAAAGATAAGTGATAATTTAAGTTTAGAGGATTATTATGATAATACAGAGAATAATGAAAATGTATTTGAATTAAGTAGTTCATTAAAATTATTAGATTTGTAAATAAAAATTATGTGTCAATTTGGGAAGGTTGTCAATGTCAATGGGGACGGTTCTTTTTGACAAAATATTAATATTAGTGATTGTACTACTAATAGGAGGAATCATATGTGGAGGATATTTTTTGTATAAAAATAATGAAGAATCAAACAAGAAAATTGCTGAACTAGAAAATAAAATTGCTACTGTTAATAATGAAGATAAAAGCAATTCTTCAAACGAAGTAATAAATGATAAAAAAAATAATAAAACGAATAATGAAATTAATAATAAAAAAATAACAGTAAAAGAATTTTCAGATAATGATGTAGTAGCAAGTAATGGATTAAAACTTGGTATGTTTGGAGAAGACGTTATTAAGATTATAAAAGATGAACCATCAGATCATAAAACAATAAATGAAGATGCAACAGGAGATATTGTAAATCAAAGTAAATATGACAATTTAGGACTAGAATTAGAATACCGTAGTGAAGATATAATGTAAATAACAAAAGTAAAATATTTATAACTATTTCGTCAGGAAAAGTTACTAAAATAGTTATAAGTTATGGACATTTAAATTAATACAATTTATAAGAGTAATTAATTATAAAGAGAGAAGTTTAAATTCTCTCTTTTGTTTTATGTGTCAATATAGATAAAGCCTTTGATAAATTTTAGTATGTTTCTTTTTTGAATTTGGAGATTATCAAAAAGCTTCATTGATATTGACATTTTTTGAAAAATAAAAAAATGTTGACTCATAAAAGTAATTAATATAAAATCAAGTAAAAGAGGAGGAAACAAAAAAGCAATGTTGAAAGTTAATGAAAATAAAATTAAGAAAGAATATAGTATAAAAGTAATTAGGAAAAAGAATAGAACACTAAAAAAAAGTGAAAAAAATATATTTTTGTGCTTTTTAAAAGCTTACTGTTACAAAAGAAGAAAGTTGATATGTAAAATATAAAAATAAATAAAGGAGGATATTTATGAAAAAGAAAAATTTTTTAATAGTTTTATCAATGATAATGTTATCGTTGATTTTATTTGGAAGTGTAGTAGAGGCTGATAAAAAACAGTCAGTTAATTTATCGATTTCTGTTAATTCAACTGCAGTAAAAAAAGGTGACGAAGTAGAACTTATTATTAGCGGAACAAATATACAATCAAATGATATATATGCAATATCAGGCATTTTAGAATATGATAAAAATGTATTAGAAATAATAAGAGATGAAAGAGAAGAAAACATTGCGAAAACAGAAGTAGATAGTAATTGGGTTTCTGGTATAGTATTAATACAAAATTCTAAAATTTCAGCAATAACAACTAATCCAAATGATGGAAAAATAATGAAAATAAAATTTAAAGTATTGAAGAATGTTGAAAGTACAGAAGTCAAATTAAATGATATAATTGCCCAAAATTCAAAAAATGAAGATATAACAGTTAATAGTGAAAGTTTAAAATTACAAGGAAGAGAAAATATAAATCTTAAAATCCTAATAGTTGCTGTAGTGATTATATTAATAATTGTGATAGTAGTTATAATAATATTAAAAAGAAGAAAATAATGATGAAAAAATAAAACATATCTATATAGATATGTTTTATTTTTTGAAGAGTGTCAATGGTTGTCAAAAAGAACCGTCCCCACTGACACAACCATTTTATGTTCTAAGCAGACTAAACCATTTCTTTATAAGCAAAGCACTCATATTCATAAAATTATTTTTCCCAATATCTCTATCACTCACAATATCGACTTTGCCAACTAATTCAGTATCTAAATAATAGCAAATTTCACCTATTTTTTGTCCTTTGCTTATTGGAGCTGTTAATGTGTCAGGAATATTTACTTGTTGTGATATTCTTGATTCTTGATCTTTTGATACAAGACAACATTTATCTTCAGAAAAGACGGCATTTACAGTATTTTCAACACCCTTTTCAACAGAAACAGTTTTTACAATATCATTTGCTTTTGCAAGTTCAGAAGAGGAATAGTTATTGAAACCATAGTCAAGTAAAGCTTTGGCTTCTGAAAATCTTAAAGCTGTTGTTGGAGCTTTCATTATTACTGTAATCAAACTTAAATTGTTACGAGTTGCACTTGCAGATAAATTATATAAAGCAAGACTTGTAGATCCAGTTTTTAATCCTGTACATCCTTCATAATTTCGTACTAATTTATTAGTATTAACAAGTTCAGATTTTCCATCACGAATACTATCCATCCAAATTGTAGTATATTTTGTAATATTAGGATGTTTAGTTAACAGTTCTCTAGACATTACCGAAATATCGTAAGCACTTGTTACATGACCATCTTCATCAATACCATGACAATTTTTAAAATGCGTATCATTCATTCCAAGCTCTTTGGCTCTTTCGTTCATTTTAGCAACGAAAGCATCTGTGCTTCCACATAAATATTCTGCCATTGCAACAGTACAATCATTAGCAGAAACAACACACATACATTTAATCATTTCATTAACTGTTAAAGTTTCAGAAGGTGTAAGCCATATTTGAGACCCACCCATAGAGCTTGCATTTTCACTGCAAGGAACTTTATCTTCTAAAGAAATTTGACCAGAATCTAATGCTTCCATAATTAATAAAATAGACATAACTTTA